>Ga0102940_1000055_pt1 | contig 70941 bp, 51 predicted proteins | sample SalPonR2_C_D1_MG_FD_78215 | JGI IMG/M metagenome (GOLD analysis project Ga0102940, IMG submission 78215) | Salt pond soil microbial communities from South San Francisco under conditions of wetland restoration - Salt Pond MetaG R2_C_D1_MG | ecosystem: Environmental > Aquatic > Marine > Intertidal... | reverse complement strand
CTACTTCCCAATACAAAACTTCCCAAAAATATTCCCCAGCAGGTCTTCGGTACTGATCTGTCCGGTGATCTCCCCCAGATAGTGTAGGGCCTGGCGGATGTCCATGGCGATAAAGTCGGAGGTGACGCCGGTATCCATGCCCTGGAGCACGGCGGCCAGACTCGCTTCGGCGCGGCGCAGGGCCTCGTAGTGGCGGGCATTGGTGACGATGGTGCCGTCGACCTTGACCTTCTCGTCGAGGACGGATTGATAGAGCTCCTGGGTCAGGTGCGGAATGTTCATCTTGTTCTTGGCGGAGAGGGGGATCCATTGCTCGCGGCGGATCAGGGTATCTTCGCCCTCGCCGAAGTAGTGCTCAAACTTCGTGTAGGGATTCTGATCCATCTTGTTGGCCAGTACCAGGGTGTGCACATTGGGCTGGATGAGCTTCTCCAGGTCGGCGCGGACTTCCTCGGGCTGCATCTCGATCACGTCGAAGACGTAAAGCAGCAGGGCCGATTGCTGAATCTTTTGCATAGTTTTTTCTACCCCGATGGCTTCGATGGTATCTTCGGCCTCGCGGATGCCGGCCGTATCGACGATGCGAAACTGTACCCCCTGAATATTCAGCACCTCCTCAATGGTATCACGGGTCGTACCGGCGATGTGGCTGACAATGGCGCGCTCTTCGTTGAGCAGGGCGTTGAGCAGGGTGGACTTACCGGCGTTGGGACGACCGGCAATCACGGTGCTGATCCCGTTCTTAATGGCGTTCCCCAGACGGAAGGAATCAATCAGGCTCTGGATCAACTTGCGGATCTTTTGGACCAGGGTCTTCAGATCGTCGCGGTTGGCAAACTCTACGTCCTCTTCGCCAAAGTCTAGCTCCAGCTCAATCAGGCTGGCGAAATCGATCAACTCCTGGCGCAGCTTCTGAATCTCATCACTAAAGCCACCCCGCATTTGCTGCAAAGCGACCTGATGCGCCGACTCCGAAGAGGAGGCAATCAGATCGGCTACCGCCTCGGCCTGACTCAGATCCATCTTACCGTTCAGGAAAGCCCGCATGGTAAACTCGCCGGGCTCGGCCAGCCGCGCACCCTTATCCACCAACAACTGGATCAACTCCTGGATGATGTAATTACTGCCGTGACAGGAGACCTCCACCACGTTCTCGCCGGTGTAGGACTTTGGCGCTACAAACAGACTGACCAGCACTTCGTCAATGAGGCGATCGCCGTCGCGGATCGTCCCCAGGTGAATGGTATGCGAAGCCTGCTTCGTTAGCTTTTTCCCCTTAAACAGGGGATCCACAATCTGAATAGCGTCTTTTCCCGAAAGGCGAATCACGCCAATGGCGCCTACGCCGGGGGGCGTGGCCAGGGCTACGATGGTGTCAGAGAGGTTCGTACTGGTGTAGGACATGGCATCCAAGGTTAAAGGATAAATTAATAAGGTTAAAGTGCAAGGACACTTCCTTTCTCCATTAACAAAGATACATTCCTCTGACTATTTTGTTTCCTTAAACTCCCTTTATCCTTTACCCTTTACCCTTTAACCTTTACCCTTTATCCTTTACCCTTTATCCTTTACCCTTTATCCTTTAACCTTTAACCTTTACCCTTTACCCTCATCAAACTTCCGCCAGATACTCGTGCACAAACTTAATCGCCATCGCCCCCTCCCCTACCGCAGAGGCGACCCGGTTCATCGCGCCGGCGCGTACGTCACCGGCAGAAAAGACACCGGGAATGCAAGTCTCTAGCAGGAAAGGCGGCCGCTCGCGCTTCCAGACTTTGGGGAAATTTGCATAGGTAGCTAGCTCTTTGCCCGTCTCAATGAAGCCTCTCTTATTACGGATCAAGTGCTTATCCAGCCAATCGGTAAAGGGTCGGGCACCAATAAAAATAAACAGGGCCCCCACTTCGGTCTCCTGCACCGACTGATCTTCCATATTTTCGATGCAGATCTTTTCCAGGTAGCCATTACCGGAGGCCTCTACGACCTGGCGGTGACCGTGTACCTGGATATTATCAATCGCATCGATCTGATCAATCAGGTAAGAAGACATGGAGGAGGTCAGGTCAGGCTTACGGATCAGGATGTTTACGGAGCGGGCAAACTTGGAGAGATAAACCGCTCCCTGCCCGGCAGAATTTCCACCACCAATCACGTAGACGTCTTTGCCCTGGCAGGCATTGGCTTCGGTCATTGCGGCGCCGTAGTAGACCCCCGCACCGGTGAAATCATCGACGCCGGGGGCAGCTAATCGTCGGTAATCAACCCCCGTGGTTACGACTACTGCTTTGGTGGTCACCGAACTACCATCCGCCAGATGGATGATCTTATACTCATCCTTGAGTTCGATGTCCACCACTTCCTGGGGCGACAAAAATTCTATACCAAAGCGGGTTGCCTGAGTGATGGCCCGCCGGGCCAGTTCCGCTCCGCTTAACCCCTTAGGGAAACCCAAATAATTCTCAATCCGCGAGCTGGTACCAGCCTGTCCACCGGGCGCTCGTTTCTCGATTAGCAGGGTCTTTAGACCTTCGGAGCCGCCGTAGACCGCCGCCGCCAGCCCCGCCGGACCCGCACCGATAATGACAACGTCGTACAAGTCAGATTTGGCTTTTGGGTGTAAACCCACCCGCTGTGCCAGCTCCGCCGGAGAGGGGTCCTTGAGTAGGGTGCCATCCTCAAAGGTCACTACCGGCAAATCCTTCGTCTCTACCTCATGTAATTCGATTAGTTCCTTGGCTTCGGGACTGTTCTCCACGTCTAGCCACTGGTAAGGCCGTAGATTGCCCGACAGGAAATCCTTCAGGGCGTGCGACTTGGGCGAATACTGATAGCCAATGATGCGGATACCCCGAAATTTGGGCGTGTAGCTTATTTCCCACTCTTCCAGCAGATCATTCAGCACGGGATAAAGCTTCTCTTCGGGTGGATCCCAGGGTTTAACCAGGTAGTAATCCAGCTGCACATCGTTGATGGCTTTGATGGCCGCATCAATATCGGAATAGGCAGTCAGCAGCACTCGCCTGGCTTTGGGATAAAGTAGTTTGGCCTTTTCCAGGAACTCCACACCCAGCATTTCCGGCATCTTTTGGTCGGAAAGGAACAGCGCCACTTCCTCTCCCCGCTTCTTGAGTTCTTCCAGACTCTCCAGGGCTTCTTCGGCCGAAGTGGTGCTGATGATACGGTATTCTTTTTTGTATTGCTTCCGCAAATCGCGACGGATAGAACGGGAGACCTGTGGATCATCATCGATCGAAAACAAGATGGGTTTTTTATCTTCACTCATATACAATTGTTGAATTTTAAATCAGAAGTTGTTTAAGAATTCCTGGTGAGATGATTAATAACGGCTTTCAATGTGTTGCCAAGGACTCAGTGAGGCGTTTTAAAACAACTTCTTAGGGATAAACTAAGACTTTGCAAGCCTACCTGGCTTCGCCAGTCTGGGTTTGGTGATTCCACTTTCGTGAAAAAATCAGCTCACCAGCGGGAAGCGAACGGAAAAAGTCGTACAGCCGGGTTCGGAGTCCAGCTGGATATGGCCGCCGTGTCGTTCCACGATGCGCTTCGTAATATCCAGGCCCATACCCGTTCCTTCGCTGACCGGTTTGGTCGAAAAGAAGGACTCAAAAATATCCTCTCGGATCTCTTCCGGTATGCCGTGTCCGTTATCGGTAATATCTACCCGGAGATAATTTTCATGACAAGCAGTTTTCACTTTCAGCTCTCCGCCTTTATCCATCGCGTCGATGGCATTGGCAATGAGGTTGGTCCAGACCTGATTCAGCTCCCCCACGTAAGCCTTAAATTTAGGCAAATCTGGTGCAAAATCTTTATCCACCTTGATCTGTTTGGCTTTTAGTTTGTGCTTAAGAATAATCAGGGTGTTGTTAAGGCCATCCTTGAGTTGAGTGAATTCTCTGGCGCTGGAGCGATCCATGTGTGAATATTCTTTGACGGATGAAACCAGCTCCGCAATCCGTCCTGAAGATTCCCGGATCTCGTCAACCAGCCGTTCCAGAGCCAGGGTGCGTTCCATCCAGGCGAGCACCGGTTTCAGGTATTGTCCGGCCATAATATCAGCGACCTGATCCAGCTCGTCGGTACGCATCCCAAACTCTACAAAGGTCTCGGCCATGTCGTCCCCTTCTTCTATATCCTGATCGTCCAGCCAATCGAGAATATCATCCATCGCATCCTGCTGGTCCATAATGGATAATTCTGGCCGCTCCGCCTTGAGTTTCTCATAGAGGATGGCATTGACCCGATCGGTCTGCTCCTCTGTGACCCGCATCGCCATGACCGCTTTAAATTTTTCCGGGGTGTGATGGATATTTTCGTACAGCTCCTGCGCTGAGCGCACAATGGCCGAGGCTGGGTTATTCAGTTCGTGGGCCAGGCCGGCGGAGAGTTTGCCCAGCGACATCAGCTTCTCTTCGTGGGAGCGCTGGGTGGAAAAATCTCGGATCCGACTACTCATCACCCCAACCAGCGCCTGGGTCAGCTCAAAACTGACGTTGACCATCTCCGTAAAATATTGCTTGTGCAATTGTAGGATATAAGTATCTTCGAGTGCCCGCGCCGTAGCCATCACTTTTTTCATGCGTGAAAATGGTAATAAACCAGTGACGTAGCCAGTGCCCCAGGTCCCCAGTTCCCGCTGCTCATTATTTTGCCTAAACCAGGCGTGGTAACTCCCCTGTACAATGACTTGCATTCTTTCGATCGGATCGCCGGCTTTAAAGACCGTGTCCCCTTCTTTATAAAGTAGGTATTCCGAACGATCAATCATCCACTGCAAAGCGGAAGTGTCGATTTGTGAAAAGACCTCAAAGGTCTGGAGCCGGTCCAACAGGTCGGCGGGTTTGGTGATTTGTTGCATGTGGTGTGGTTTTTACTTTAGGCTTTCGGTCGAAGGTAGAGGTTATGTTTTTTTTTTAAATCTTCATTTTGGGGGATCAATAGGTGCTCCTTATTAAATCGGTTCTAATTCTACCCATATCCTGTCCCTACGGGACAATGACAAAACTGATTTTCAGAACCAATCACTCCTGCCTATAAAGGAAGTAATGAACCCTAATAAATACACCTCAGATCCCCAATTGGTTCTACCAGCCAAAGGTGCCCTGCCCCCCCTTGAAGGGACCAACAATTTTGGAGGTGATCCAGCCGCCGTAGAAATCGCCTTCCTGGGCCTGTACCTGCTCGTCGCCCACGTAGCAGGCGTCTACTTTACTGGCGTAAAAAGCCAGGTAACCATCGATGGGTGCAAAGGCAGGACTGGGATCGCGGTAGATCCAGGCGGCGGCTTTACGCTCCCGATCACCGACTTGTAAGTCGAAATAGGCGGCCTGACCTTTCCACTCACAGAAGCTTTTGCGTTGGGGGACTTCCGTCAAAAAGTCCATCCGTACGTCTTCCGGCGGCAGGTAGTACACCGGCGGATGACTGGTCTCCAGTACGCGGTAACCGCGGTTGGTATCGGCAATGATTTCACCGTTGAAGACGACGCGCAGATGCGCCGAGACTTGCTCCAGTTTTGGTGGGCGGGGGTAATCCCAGACGCTTTCTTGTCCGGGTTTGGGTGGGATGCGTTTCATAAATTATTTGGTGATTTGATGAATTTTGAACCTGAATTTTGAATTGGCGAATCAAGACCTGCGAAGTTTTAACGTAATTAGCGCTCTTTGGGTTAAACCCAATTCTCCTTTTAATAGTTACACTGCTAACTGAGCCAAAAAAAAACATGCAAAAGACACTTATCCAACTGATTCTATTACTGGTACTCCCTATCTCCATTTTTGCCCAGACGGGCATCATCAAAGGTACCGTGCGCGATGCGCTGACCAACGAACCCATTCCCTTTGCTAACGTATTGGTCGTCCAGAATGGCAAAGGTGCCGTTACCGACGAGGAAGGGAATTATGAAATTACGGGCCTCGAACCCGATCTGTACGACGTTACGGCCTCCTTCCTGGGCTATACCGAAAAAACGACCTTCGAAATCCAGGTGACTAATTCCAAGCCGGCCATCGTCGACTTCGGCCTGGAGTCCAGTAGTGAAGAGATCGATGAGGTAGTGATTCAGGCTTCTCCCTTTCGGAAAACGGAAGAAAGTCCGGTCTCCTTACGTACCATCGGCGTGGCGGAGATCCAGCGTAATCCCGGTGCTAATCGCGATATCTCCCGCGTTATACAAGCTCTGCCAGGGGTAACCACCACCGCCTCTTTCCGTAACGATCTGATTATCCGCGGGGGGGCACCCAACGAGAATCGCTTCTACCTCGACGATGTAGAGGTACCCAATATCAATCACTTCGCCACCCAGGGCGCTTCGGGTGGCCCGGTGGGGCTGATTAATGTCAACTTCATCAAGGAGGTAGACTTCTACAGTGGCGCATTTCCAGCCAACCGGGGTAATGCCCTCAGCTCGGTGCTGAATTTCCGGCAACGCGACGGTCGCGACGATCGCCTGGGCGGTATCTTCATGGTCGGTTCCAGTGATATCGGACTGACCCTGGAAGGCCCCATCGGGGATAAAACCACCTTTCTGGCCTCGGCTCGCCGCTCTTACCTACAGTTCCTGTTCGATGCGATCGGACTGCCTTTTCTGCCGACCTACAATGATTTTCAGGTAAAGGTCAAACATAAGATTGACAATAAAAACGAAATCACCTTTATCGGTCTGGGCGCGCTGGATCAGTTCGAGCTCAACCTGGAGGCCGACGATAGCGAAAACAATCGTTTCCTGCTGGAGAATCTACCCACCACGCCCCAGTGGAATTACACCAACGGCATCGTTTACAAACGTTACAATGACAATGGCTACTGGACCTTTGTGCTCAGCCGCAATATGCTCAATAACGAGGCCATCAAATACCGTAATAACGACGATAGCTCCGAAGAAAATCTGACCCTGGATTATCAATCGCAGGAGATTGAGAATAAGTTTCGGGCGGAGCGCACCCAGCGCGTGGGGGATTATAAATTCAACTACGGTGTTGCCTACGAGTACGCCAAGTACAACAACCGTACTTTTAATCGCATCTTCACCAATGCCGGTGCCCAGACGATTGATTTCCGCTCGGATCTCACGCTGAATAAATACGGCTTTTTCGCGCAAGCGAGCCGAAAGTTCGACGGCGATCGCCTGATTCTCTCCCTGGGCTTCCGCGCCGACGCCAATGATTATTCAGACGATATGAATAATCCCCTGCAACAATTTTCACCGCGCTTCTCGGCGACCTATGCCTTTACCGAGCGCTTTTCCTTCAATTTCAACACGGGCATCTACTATCAATTACCGCCCTATACCGTGCTGGGCTACCAGGAAGACGGTACCTTCGTCAACCGCCAGAACGATGTCAGCTATATCCAAAACCAACAACTGGTGGCGGGACTGGAATATAACACCGCTGCCAGCTCCAAAATATCGGTCGAGGGTTATTACAAGAAGTGGAATAACTATCCTTTTCTCCTGCGCGATCAGGTATCTCTGGCCAATCTGGGAGGAGACTTCGGCGTCATCGGTAACGAACCCGTTACGCCCGATTCGGAGGGCCGCGCCTACGGCATGGAGGTGCTTTTCCAGCAGCGACTGTACAAGGGTTTTTACGGAATCGGTGCCTATACGCTGGGCTGGAGTGAATTCACGGATGCGCAGGGCAACTTCGCCCCTTCCTCCTGGGATAGCCGACACATTCTGAGTATTACTTTCGGTAAAAAATTCGATAAAAACTGGGAGTTGGGTCTTAACTGGCGCTACCAGTCTGGACTACCCACCACCCCCTTCGCCGACGAATCGGACCTGGTCCTTTCCTGGGACGTCAACGGACGGGGCATCCGCAATTTTAACCGCATCAATGCCCTGCGCAACGGTGCCGTAAACACCGTTGACTTCCGGGTGGATAAAAAATGGTTCTTCGACAAGTGGAGTCTGAACGTCTATCTCGACATCGAAAATCTGACCGGTAACAGCGTCAGTACCGATGAGCTGATCCTGGACCGCCCCCTCGACGAAGACGGGCGTCCGATCGGCGGCGGAATCGTGGTCAACCCCGACGCCCCCATCGCGCAGCAACGCTACCAGCTTAAACGCATCACGGATGCGCAGGGGCAGTTGCTACCGAGTATTGGTTTGATGGTGGAGTGGTAGGGGCTTTAATCCCCAGCCAGGAAGTAAGTCATTTTCCAGTCCCCGTCTTTTTTCTGGAAACCGGCCCTAAAGCCGATGGGAGAAGCCACGAATTTGCCCCAAACGTGGCCATCTTTGCCGTCCAGGGTCTGTAAGGCTACCCAGGGGTGGGTCTCGCCGTTAATGGTCTCGTCGGGACCATTGGCGTTCGTAATCTTCACAATATCGTAGGTAAGGTTTTTGACGATCCCCGTGCCCAAGCGAGGTTCCGCTCGCATGCGTACCATCCTACCGGCGATCACACCGTACTCGTAAGCGTCGTAAGTTTTCGCCCAGTTGGCGTAGATGTAGGGCGCGGCAAAATGGCCACTGCCATCAAAGGAGCCGCCCTCAAGGAGTGCCCTTTCCATTTCTTCCCAGAGGGGAGAATTACCGATTTGGTTGGGGTTATCCAGTTCCCAGAGCTTGGCAAAGCCCGCTTTACCCACGCAGTCACCAAAACTGCATTTGATATTTTGATCCAGCATAGACAGCAAAGTAATCAGGTCCTTATTCTGAACGGCCTCCAGCAGGCGACCGCGGTAAATCAGAAAGCTACTATCCAGAGGCGCGGCGTCTTCTGGATACAACTTGCCTTTTTCCAGGATGGCATCCGTAGGATAATCGTTGGGCTTTTTATTCAGGTAGTATTGGTAGAGGCTATCCCGGTCTTCGGCCGTCAGTACCGCTGAAGTTTCGGCTTCCGGCTGATCAGTATTGCTATTGCGACAGGCTAGTGTTGCCGTTAGGAGTACGCATAGGTAAAGTAAGGTTTTCATTTGCATCTTGTTTGCTTATCGTACGGTTAAGAAAGGGGGTTCACGGGAGTCGTCAGCTCCACGCGATGCCCGTCGGGATCATGGGTATACAATGAGTGAAAGTAATGGTGGTCCTGCCACTCATAGGCTACACCCAAAGTTTCGTAGCGGTGGGGTGCTGCTTCGAAGTTAAGGCGATCTACCCTAAAAGCAAAGTGATGACCCCTAATATCTACCTGCTATTTTTGTTTTCCCTTAGTGGAAAAAATCGCTACCCCCGTTTTGCCGACGAGCATAAAAATGGGCACCTCACCCCAGGCTTCCATATCGGCGATGGTAATAGCGAAGTGGTCTATCGATTAAAAAACTGTTCAAAAAATAAAAGGTGCTGCGGAGCTACTTTCCGCCAGTAATCCCAGGTGTGCCCACCGGGACGCAGCACGTAATCGTGCGGAATGCCCAGCTCCAGTAACTGCTCGTGGGTAGCCTCGTTCACTTCAAAGAAGAAATCATCTAGCCCACAATCAATTAATATTGGCATTTCCTGACCTGCATAGGCTTCCAATCGATTAATAACGGAATAGTCTTCCCAATTTTTTGCAGAAGCCAGGGGACTGCCCAGTATATCTCGTAACTCCCAATTATTGGGAAAGGGGCGTAGATCCAATCCGCCGCTCATACTACTAACGGCTCCGAACTGCTCCGGAAAACGGGCCGCCAGATACATCGCACCGTGTCCACCCATACTCAATCCGGTGATAGCCCGCCCAGACTTATCGGGAATACTGCGGTACTGCAGATCAATTATCGCGGGTAATTCCAGTCCAATGTGAGTAGCCATTTTCTGTTCGGTCTTTACGGGGCTGTCGATATACCAACTATTGTAAGCACCATCGGGCATGACAATGATCTGCCCAAATAGCGAAGCCCAATCGCACAGGGCCGGCATCTGTGTTAGCCAGCTTTCTGCGTCCCCGCTGTAGCCGTGTAGCAGGTAAACCACCGGAAAGGAATCGGCCGAGCTATTGTAGCCTTCCGGTAAAAGAACCAGCGCGGTGCTGGAATCGCCCATAGCCGGCCGGGGAATCGCTAAAGTATCTATCCTGGCAGCGGACATCCGGGTCGTTTCCAAATCCGTCGGTGTAGGTCTGTTTTGCCGACAGGCAATCAATACGAATAAACTGCAAAGAATAAAAAGCGAGCTAAGGCGCATAGGTCTTTAATTAAGAAAGCCACATTATTGACGATTATCGGCAACAATGTGGCTTGATCATAAACCAACCGAAAGGTGGTTTAATCGTTTAGGTTATTCAAATAATCACGCGTCTGGCGCAGGTATTTCTTGTATTTCCGACGGTAAGTCCGGTAATAGGCCTGGTATTTTTGTTTAACAGCTTTATAGCTGTAGGAAGAAGAACTCTCCCCCGGTTGGTAATCACCGGCGTACCTATCGTCCTCTTCCCGCATGAAGCCCTGAGCTTTCATCCATTCGTCGTCGTAAACCTTTCCCAGGTAACGCGTACCGTGATCGGGGAAGAGTACCACGACATGATCGGTCGGTTTTAGCTGGTCTTTGATGGTAAAGACTGCTTCCAGCGCTGCTCCGGCGGAGTAGCCAATAAAGAGGGCTTCCGAGCGGGCGAGTTCGCGGGTCCGATGCGCCGCATCGTAATCGGATACTTTGATGAAATCGTCGATTAGGTCGAAGAGTACATTATCCGGGATAATGGTTTTGCCCAGTCCCTCTACTTTCCAGGACTTAATCACGCTCTTATCGAGGTAGCCGACTTCCCAGTAGCGCTTCAAGACGGAGCCGTAAGCATCAACCGCAATGATCTTCACATCGGGATTTTTCTCCTTGAGGTACTTCGCCGTACCGGATAAGGTCCCACCGGTACCGGCACAGCAGACGTAGTGGGTGATTTTACCCTCTGTTTGCTTCCAGATCTCCGGACCCGTTGAGTGATAGTGCGCGCCTACGTTATTCAGATTGTAATTTTGTGCCAAATAAAAGGCATTGGGCATTTCTTCAGCAATGCGCGCCGCCTGGGAGTAATAAGACTCAGGATCTTCCGGAGCCGCTTCGGCCGGACAAATCACCACTTCCGCACCCAGCGAACGCAGTAATGCCAGTTTTTCTTTTGAAGCTTTGGTGGTTACGCAGAGTACGCAGCGATAGCCCTTGAGGGCACTAATCATTGCAAGACTAAAGCCGGTATTCCCAGAGGTGGCCTCCACAATCGTGCCGCCCGGTTTGAGTTTTCCTTCTTTTTCTGCCTGCTCTACCATGTACAAGGCGGTACGATCCTTGGCTGATTGCCCGGGATTGTAAGCCTCTACCTTAGCAAATACATTGGCCGGAATCTCTTCGGTAATCCTATTTAGCTTAATTAGAGGCGTATTGCCGATGGTTTCCAATACATTTTGGTAGTAATGTCTAGCCATAATCTCGATGGTTTTCAGTTATAGTCGATTAGGTAAATGATCGGACATTAGGGAATTGTGGCTTTTGTGTTACCACAAATATACGCATTTTTCAGCATTCGCTCAAAATTCTATTTGATCTAAGCCATTCCTATTCATAGCCTGCATGCTACTTAACGATTACTTTACATTCAGGTAATATTGGTGGATTAACTTAGCCGTTTGAAATTTAAACCAGCATAATCGATCAATGAGTAAAACCAGGGTACGTCTGATCCTCGAAAAGGAAGGAAAAGTCTTATTATTACGGCAAACCAAGAAAAACGGGGGTTCCTACACCCTGGTGGGCGGTAAAATCGATCCGGGAGAAACGGCCCTGCAAGCCCTCGTAAGGGAGAGCTGGGAAGAAGCGGGTGTTATCCTAAAGGAAGATGATCTGGAACTCGTCCATACCATGCTGCAGATCAAAGGCAAGGACCATAAAGTCACCCTGTTCTTTAAAGCAAAAAAGTGGAAAGGCGAATTAGAAACGCGAGAACCCGATAAATTTAAGAAAGTAGCCTGGCACAAACTCAAGAACCTGCCCAACTCCACCAAAGCAAAAATTGCCATTGCCCTGGATTACTACCAGACCAAAAAGCCGTTTTCGGAGATAGATATTCTTATCTTGGCAGAAAACGAGTAATGAAAACACTTTCCTATCTGCTACTGGGAGGCTGCTGTCTGCTACTCCTGGCCAACTGCCAAAGAAATCGCTATACCCCCACCGAAACTTCTGAAGAATTTATACGCTTTGGCTCCGGCGGTGGCTTCACCGGCGCCCGGACCACCTTTACCCTCATGGACAATGGGCAGTTATTTCGACACGAAAGCCTGACCGATTCGACCAGCCTGCTACCCCGGGTAAAGCGAAAGGTTTACAAAGAAATCTTCAACACCTTACACCAGGTGGACACGACCCTACTCGGTGCTCAGCAGCCCGGTAATCGCTATTACTTCCTGGACTGGGTACGTCCCGAACAAAGCATAGAGACGACCTGGGGCAGTACTGACTACAAAGTCCCCTCCGAAGTACAAAGCACTTATCAGGGTTTAATGAAATTAGTCAGAACTGAGGAGTAGGCGTGCCAAGTTTTTGTTATTTCACCCTTTACCCCTAACTCTTCGCGGCATTTTTAAAGATACGATCCCAGCGTACGCCGTTGCCAATACTACCGTTCTTGGTAGAGAACCAGATGATCAGCGGGCGTCCGACGATGTGGGTTTCCGGCACGAAACCCCAGATGCGCGAATCTTCCGAATTATGGCGATTATCCCCCATCATCCAGTAGTAGTCTTGTTGGAAGGTGTACTCCTCCGTTTCCGTACCATTGATATAGTATTTACCATTCCGGATTTCCAGTTCATTGCCTTCGTAGACGCGGATCAGACGCTGATAAAGGACAATGTTTTTCGGTGTCAATTTCGTGGTTACCCCGGCTTTCGGAATGTAGACCGGACCGTAGTTATCGCGATTCCAATCGCCAAATTGCTCCGGGTCGTGAGGAAAGACCGTTCCAGGCTGATCGTAAATCCCTCCAAATTCAAAGGGCGTAATCTGCAAGTTAGGATCCAATTGACGCATTTCTTCGGCTGCTTTTGAGCCCAGATATACCAGCATGGTATTCCCTTCCTGCTGGGCAATATCGTCCGGTGAAATACCAAACTGATCAAAATTACGCGTATTAATCGCGCCCGCCGGATTGACAATGGTGTGTAAGAACTGTACATGCTCGGGAGGCGTGGTCTCCTCACCGTTAATATACACGGTACGGTTACGAATCTCCAGGGAATCACCAGCCACCGCAATACAGCGTTTGATATAATGATCCATCTTGTCCCGCGGACGAGTCACCAGTTTCTCCTTTCCACTTTCGATCCGACTTAGATAGGGTTCTGGTACGGATCCCCTACGCACGTCGTAAACACTCCAGGTACGACCCGGCATTACGTAGACGCTATCCCCTTCCGGGTAATTAAAGACCACGGGATCGTGCCGTTCTACTTCTTTAAACCCGGGTAGTCGCCGGTATTCCAGGCTGGGTTTTTCCAGGTAAGATTCCCGATTTAATCGGGGGATTCGGTTATGGAGGAGTGGCACCATGGCTACCGTTTCCGGTAAACGGACACCGTAAGTAGCTTTACTCACAAAAAGAAAATCGCCGGTAAGCAAAGACCCCTCCATCGAGGGCGTGGGGATCACGTAGGCCTCAATCAAAAACATCCGGATAAAAGCCGCCGCAAACACGGCAAATACAATGGCTTCTACCCATTCGCGAAAGACCGATTTATGATAGGGATTGTTATCCTCCAGTTTTTTGACCTCTCGTTTTCTTCCCTTCTCACGGGCCGCTTCCAGCTTTTCGGCGTAAGCCTGCTCCTTTTCACGCGTCGGACCGTCGTAACTTTCTTTTGGGCTGAATGCCAGATAAAAAAAGTAAAAAGGGGCCGCAATAATGGCCAGTGCAGAATCCAACAGAGAATACTTCTTAAAGGAGCGCACCAGGTCTACCGCCATCCCCGCGTAGATAAAAATATTAACGATGGGAATCAGCAGAAAAATGGCGTGGATAGGCTTGCGCCCAATCAGCCTACACCATTCTACAAAATTAAGGCCGGGGATCAGTCCTTTAACGGCAGCGACATCGGCCTTGGGAAACAAGAAATACAGACTGATACTTAGCAGTATATAGGAGACGAGCAGGAATAAAAGGAAGCCCATGTATAATTATTTTTGTTTTCGAGCCGTAAAGATAAATGAAATTATCACTTGGCAAATGTTAGCAGCCGGTTAAGATAGATAAACCTTTGCATTTTTTGGATGCTTGCCGCAAAATCACCGCTCAACGTAAGCTTCCAGGTAGAGTTTTTCGGCCTTGCGCTGGCTACTAAAGTAGACTTTGATCTGCTTGCGGGTATATCCGGCCGTATTCGGACGAAATTCCACTCGAATCGTCGCCGTGGAATCCGGTTGTATCCAATCGCGGGTCCAATTGGGGATGGTACAGCCGCAGCTGGGGCGAATATTATCAATCCTAAGCGGAGCTTCGCTAATGTTAGCGAACTCAAAGGTGTGGTAATAGGTTTCTTTTACTTCCAGATCTCCAAAATCATGGGTAGTATCCGTTAACCAGGCAATAGTCGGGTCGGTAAAGCTCAGCAATATAGACAGGATCAATAGCATGCGTAATGTTTTTGCTTTGCCTTTTAACGTCTGCACCACAAAAAGTATTACATCCCGGTTAAACCATGTAGCCCTTCTGACGTTTTACTGATCCACTGGACATTTTTCCGGAAAATTCCGATTTTTGACTCAGAGTGGTTTTTTATTTGAGCGACCAGCCTTAATACACTCTAACTTAATTCAACCCGTAAATTTACTTTGCCACAAAATAGTATAGCATGGCCCAAAAGGAAGAGAAGAGCAAAAGAACGCACAACCCAATTGACCCGGACAAAGTAGCGGAGAATCCCCATCTCCTCCCCTACGCCCATACCGTGGGCGGAGTCCAAATCAAACCCATTGACAAAGGCCGCGTCAAGGGACGGGCAGTCAGTGCCATGTACGAGCAGACCGATATGCAACTCGGCCAGATCCGCGAGCAAATCGAGCTGCTGGCTCAACAAGCCAAACACATTCAGGATCGCGTGCAAATCTCTGAGCAAATCTACCAGGCCGAGGTCAATTTCGAGCCGCTAATCGGATTCACCTATCACCTTTACGAACGCAGCAACGGGAAGTACGTCCTTTCCATGGTCGGTCCCGACGAATGGGGGAGCCAGCCGCCTTACCAGTTTATTGGTACCGTAAAGATGCTGGCCGATCACACCTGGGAGGTCCAAGAAAAAGGGAAAGGTTTTTAACCGAATATAATTTATGAAGACGCTGAACCAATACTGGCTAATCGCCAGTATGCTCACTTTCCTTATTCAAAATACTTATTCCCAGACAACACTTTATCCGGGTGATCTGGCCGTGATTGGCCTCAACGTCAGCAATGGCGACTGTGGCGGTGATCCGGGCGAAGACCTCATTAGTTTCGTTAGCCTAAAAGCCATCCAAACCGGCACCATCATCGATCTGACGGATAATGGCTGGGAGCGCCTTCAGCCCGGCACCTTCGGTAATTCGGAAGGCATCTTACGCATCGAGCGCAGTGGGGCTAATCTCCCGGCAGGCAGCGTGGTCACCCTACAAACGGCGGGTACGAATGGCAATTATCAAATCACCAGTCCGGATAGCGATTGGATCATTACCCCACTGCACGCAGTGGGTAATGCGCTCAACTTAAGTGGGGGCGGTGATCAATTAATCTTTATGCAGGGAGGCAGCTGGTCGAACGGCAGCGCTACCGGGTTTGGCGGGTTCAGTCAGGATGCCTCTTACACCGGCGGACGATTTTTGTATGCTTTTAATACCTCCGATAGCTGGAATGCCTTCCGGGATAGTAGCCAAGAATCGGGGCTCCCCCCGGGTTTACAGACTTGTTTTAATCAAAATACTACCAACGGGGTGACCGACTTTTCCGCCTACGCCGGCCCACTGGAAGCCGCTTCGGCGATCGAATGGATGGATCGACTCAGTGATCCACAGAATTGGCGGAACTTCCCCTCCTGTGCAGATTACCCCTCCCCTTCCGAAAGGATAGCCGTCCTCGAAAATACCGTTGGTCTCGACTGCCGGGAATGCGGATCCTGCGAAGCTTACGAAGAGACCATTTATTTCCGATTACCAGATACCGGCGGTCCCTTTGAGGTAATGTATACCCAGACAGAAGACACCCTCCTTGCAACCAATGTAGTCAACGGAGACTCCCTGAACATGAGCATTAGTACAAACAGTCGGCTGGATATCATTAGCGTGACGGATGCCGATGGTTGTACCTTTATACCTAATTCAAATAATGGATTCGAAGCACAAATCGAGCCCCTTAGTTACCTTTACCGGGCCAATGGATCCGCCTGCCAGACCGCCTGCTACACCATCGACTTCTCTTTTGAAGGGAATGGCCCTTTCTTACTGCGTTACTACTTTAGCCATCAGGATAGCAGTGCCGCCAGGAATCTAATTGCCCTGACTAACGAACGCTCACTCGATATCTGCCCGGAAGACTTCCCCGACGACCAGGGGCCCATCGACCTGGTACTGGTCAGTTTGAAAGACCTGAATTGCACCCTTCTCCTCGACGAACGGATGGAGGTTTCCAACGGAGGAACGAAAACCTTCAACCTCACCGAAGAGATTTGCGAAGACGAATTCCGCCTGGTTAACGGCACGCTTTACGATATTAATAATCCCACTGGCCGGGAAATCATCCCCGGGGGCACGGTCCGGGGTTGCGATAGTATTATCAACGTGGCCCTTACCTTTCAGGCCCCATTACAAGCCAGTCTTTCGGGAGATGCAGCTATCTGTGCCGGAGAAAGCACCAAGCTTACCATCAATCTGAATACAGTGGGGACTTCCACCCTGGAAATCCAGGATGATCAGGCCGGACTCTTATACCTGACCGACGTTACGGATGGCACACAGGTTGAAGTTAGTCCGGAGCAAACCACTACTTATACCCTGATGGAGGCCGAATCGGGTTGTACCAGCCAGGCCGACCAGTCGGTAACCGTTGCGGTTAGTGATTTGGAGCTGGCTATAAATCCCGAAATGGACTATAATGGTTTTGGCCTCCCGTGTGCCGATGCCAGCGACGGTAGCCTGGCACTGCGTATTACCGGCGGAACGGCCCCTTTTCGGGTCAACTGGAGTACCGGTGATACCGAAACGGAAATCCGGGAACTCACGGCGGGGACCTACCAGGTAAGCGTAACTGATGATGCTGGCTGTAACCAGACCCTCAGCTACACCCTGACCGCCCCGCCCCCATTGGAAATTCGCCTGGGACAGGATTCTTCCGGTTGTGGCGGAAGTTCGTCCGCCCTGCTCATTGAGCAAATCAGCGGTGGTGTCGGCCCCTACGAATACAGTACCGATGGTCAGTTTTTTACGCCTATTGGAGACCTGCCCTTTATCAGCCCTGCCCTTGAGGCCGGTAGTTATGAGCTCTTTGTTCAAGACTTAAATGATTGTCAGGTACAGTCGAATGTTTCCATTGGCTCCGGCAGTAACCTGTTATTTGACCTGGGGGAGGATAGAAGTATTGTCTCTGGAGACAGTACGGTTATCGAAGCTTTTCCCGCCGAAACACCGCTGGCTACCGAATGGATCAATACCGGAGACGCTACTTTCCTAAACGAATTCAGCATCCGGGTTCGCCCACTACGCACCCAAACCTATGGGCTTCGCCTAAGCTATCCCGATGGTTGCCTGTTAGAAGATTATGTTACCATATTTGTAGAACAAAGGAAAGATTACTATAGCCCCAATGCTTTCTCTCCCAATAAGGACGGCATCAATGAGCGATTTACCATTTTTGGCGGAAGCCAGATCCGGCAAATCAGTTATCTGCGCGTATTCAGTCGTTGGGGAGAGCTGCTTTTTGAACAACGCGGGATATCTCCCAATGCTCCTTTTGAAGGCTGGGATGGCACTTATCGCAATCAACCCGCTGACAGTGGAACCTACCTGTTCCAGGCAGAGTTGGAATATCGGGACGGACGACGAGAACTGATTAGTGGCACTTTTGTCCTACTGCGCTAAAGCCTGGGGACGATCCAGTAAAAAAGAAAGGACCGTCTGATTAAATTTTTCGTATTCCTCAATATTACAAATGTGCCCGCAGTGCTCAAAAATGACCAACTGAGCCATTTGTTTATGGTGGGAGACGAATTTTTTAGCGGCCTCAAAGAAAACGTGGTCCTCATCCCCCATCACCACCAGACTAATGGATTGTAATTCTTTACGGAAGTAGTTTTTGAGCAGGCGAAAGAAATCTTTGTACAGGCCTACCCACTTCAAATATTCATTCTGATTGAGCTTTTGGGACTGCAGGCGAAACATCCTCCGGGAATCAGCGTGGTTTTTCCGGGGCAAGACCACCCAGGAGAACAAATTGTACATCACCCGGTAAGGCAGGAGGTAATTGAGAAATTTAGCGGAATGCACGAATAACTTTATCTTCCAGGTAGCCCGAAAGACACCACCCGCCATAATCATCTTATCAACCATGGCCGGGCGCTTGGCTTCAATCTTTTGCAGAATAACGCTACCCAGGGAAAGCGACATAAAGTGCGCTTTCTCAATCCCCAAATGATCAATTACCTTAAGAATATCACCCGCAACGATATCGAAATCGTAAGATTCGTACTCCGGATACATATTCTTAGACTTACCATGGTCCCTGAGGTCTAATAAAAGTAGTCGAAAATACGGCTTGAAGGCGGCGACCTGATATTTCCAGGTAACGATGCTTCCTCCCGCTCCGTGGATGAAAATCAGCCATTCTTTATTAGGACTCTCGTCGTAAATCTTATAGTGTAGTAGTTCTTTTGTGTCTGTCATTGTTACTATTAATCGTTCAGAGCTGTTCTACTTTTTAAGTATGAAGGCCTCCCGGACAAATTTCTCTCTAACATCTTGTAATTTCGCGTCAATCTCCCGGCTGGACTCGTATTTAAATTGTACACCCACGCGAGTTGTAGAACGCAATTGCTCGATATAAGGTTCATAGCCGGCGTTCATCAATTCCTGCACCAATTTATCTACATTTTCCTTTTCGCGGAATATACCAATAGCGATAACGCAGGTAGCGCTCTGGTCCATACCTTCGCGCACGGGATCATCCATAGGGCTGTCATCATAGTCGGCTTCCGGGCTTTCTGTCTCCGCAGCGGGAGGTTCCGCCAAATCGGCGGTCTCTTGATCCGCAGCGGGGGGCTTTACGTTCAGCCGATTCGTAGGCAAATTAGCGGTGGGGTCCTGTTCTTTTCGTTGTAGATACTTCGGATAGAAATAAAGGAAACCGAGTAGTACGGAAAGTAATACAAACAACATCAATAGCACAGGCCAATTTTGACCAATCCACTGATTGCGAGACTCCGCTACAATTTCCGGTTCTGCGGCCACACTCTCCGCTGTGCGTGGCGTAAGTGGCTGGATCGAGACCTCTGGCAGACCGAAAGTATCCAGATTAAAGTTGGTGTCGGCCGCAATGAATTTCGTCTCTTCGTTATAATCTTTATAGAGTCGTCCTACGGCCGGAATGACCACCGTCTCCTTGCGTTGCAGAGCTGACTTTACTTCTTCCACATAACGACTGACCGTTTGTTTTGCCTCCAGGTATTTCAGGCTGTATTTTTCCTTCACGTGCGCAATGAGCAGTCCGTCGTCGATGGGCATATCCTGATCAAAGTCAATGATACTGCGCTCGGGCCTGGCCTGGCCCTGTACCGTATCAATCTCCGCATTATGGGGCGTTTTGATAAAAGCCCCCAGTCCAGGAATGCTTACGGTTTCGTTTTCGTATAAGAGAGAAGCGATGACTGCTCCGACGTCAATTTGCATGGCTTTTACTATTAAATTACGCGCTTAAATATACCAAATGCTCCAGTTTTCTCTAACTTTACTCGCGAAGTTATTATTCCTTGGACACTTTCCATACAAAAATTACGATTAATGGAGCTGACAAGCAAAATCAAACGGACTACTTCCCAGCAATTATTCGACGAAGCTAAGCAATATTTTCCAGGTGGCGTAAATTCTCCCGTCCGGGCTTTTAAATCGGTTTCTGGTCCTCCCCTCTTCATTAAAGAAGGCCAGGGCTGTCGCATTACGGACGAAGATGATAATCAGTACATCGATTTTTGCTGCTCCTGGGGGCCCCTTATCCTGGGACATAATAATGAAGATATCCGTGAGCTAGTACTCAAAACCGTAGCCAAGGGTACATCCTTTGGCACGCCCAATCGCCTGGGTAACGAACTGGGTAAACTAATCGTAGAAAATAATCGATACATTGAAAAAATCCGTTTTGTGAGCTCTGGGACCGAAGCAGTGATGTCGGCTATCCGTCTGGCCCGTGGCGTAACGGGTAAAAATAAAGTAGTTAAATTCGAAGGCTGCTACCACGGTCACGTCGATTCCCTGTTGGTAAAGGCCGGATCGGGCCTGGCGACTTTTGGCGTGAGCACCTCCGCCGGCATTCCACCTTCCTTTGCTCAGGAGACACTGGTCCTGCCGCTCAATGACCGCCAGGCACTAGAGGAAACCTTACAAGAGCACCACGAAGATATCGCCTGTATCATCGTAGAGCCGGTGCCGGCCAATAATGGATTACTTTTACAGGACCCTTCCTTTCTGGAATGCTTGCGCATAAAAGCCTTTAAATACGGGGTATTGCTCATTTTTGATGAGGTAATTTCCGGCTTCCGGGTAGGATTTGAGGGTGCAGCCGGTCTTTACGATATTCAGCCCGATATTATCACCTACGGCAAGATCATCGGTGGAGGAATGCCCGTGGGTGCCTATGCGGCCAGCAATGAAATCATGAGTCACATTGCACCCGAAGGACCGGTGTATCAAGCCGGCACGCTCAGCGCTAACCCCGTAGCCATGGCCGCCGGGTACGCTGCCTTAAAGCAGTTGCTCGCTCCCGATTTTTACGAAAGTATGAACCGCAAAACTCAGACTTTCGTGAAACAGATCCAGGATTATTGCGACGCACGCGACTACGCCGTTCATATTCAGCAGATCGGGTCCATTTTCTGGATCGCTTTCGCGAAAAACCGAATCATGGTAGCCGATCAAATCGAAGCCGAAAGTATGGAGAAATTTAAAGTACTCCACCACGAACTCCTGCAAAATGGCGTCTACCTGGGCCCCTCGGGCTACGAAGTTGGTTTTGTTTCCGCCGCTCACCGCCAAGAAGACCTACAAGAGGCTGCCCAGATCATCTGCCAGGCCATGGATATTGTCCATAGTACGTAGTAAAGACAAGGCATGCCTTGTCTCAACAGTGAACCACAAAACACATGAAGAACCGTCAATACCTACAACTCCGCATTCTCTCCTACGGGGTCATCGCCTACATGATGTTGGCCTTTGGCTGGTGGTCCGTATTGCTCTTCACTAAGAATCAGGATGCCTTCGTTGCCAAAAGGGAACAAATGGTACTGGTCAAGATTGCGCGGGGAGAAATCAGTCAGCCCGCTCAAATCGAGGCCGACCCAGATTACCTCGAGCTAAAACGGGCCTATCAGCAGCAGGAGCGTATGATTACCGGCGAGGTCATTGTTTTTGTTGCCATCCTCGCAGTGGGCCTTTGGTTAATTCACAATGGTTATAATAAAGAGATTCGCTCGGCGGAGCAAAGGCGAAATTTCCTGCTCTCCATTACCCACGAATTGAAATCCCCCATTGCCTCTATCCGACTGGTGATGGATACCATCCGCAAACGACAGCTTAAACCGGAACAAACAAAGCTGTTGGTAGATAATGGTCTGGTAGAAGTGGAACGCTTACATCAGCTGGTGAATAACCTGCTGTTATCAGCCCGCCTGGAGTCGGCCTACCAACCCAACCGGGAAATGGTGAACCTGCCTGCCCTGATCGAAGAATTGCAGGATATTATCCTGGCCAAGAGTAATAAGGCCCGGATGAAAACGGTAGTTGGAGAGAATATCCCCTTCCTGATGGGGGACCGGATGGGTATTTCTTCCGTTATCTTAAACTTGTATGAAAATGCTATCAAATACAGTAGTGGTGCGCCCCGGATCACTACCCGACTAAAAACGGTAAAAGATAATATTCTACTGGAAATAGCCGACGAGGGCATTGGGATCAGTGACAAGGATAAAAAACAGGTCTTTGAAAAATTTTACCGGGTCGGCAACGAGGATACGCGCAGAACAAAAGGGACCGGATTGGGTTTATATATTGTCAAACAGATCGTGGAGGCCCACAACGGTACTATTCGTATTAAAAATAATGATCCTAAAGGCACGGTATTCATCATTACCCTGCCCGCAACCAGTAAGGTCATGAGTAATGATACCACCGTAGAAACCGACTCCGTGGCCTCCTAAGTATCTCGACAATATATTCCAAAAAAAGACCAAATGAAACGAATTCTTTTAGTAGAAGATGAGGAAAACATCCGTAATGTTGTCAAGCTTAACCTGGAGATGGAAGAGTTTGAAGTGGTGGCCACGGATAATGGCAAAGACGCGTTAAAGTATTTTAAAGATCAACATTTTGATCTCATCATATTGGATGTCATGCTCCCCGAAGTTGACGGTTTCCAAATATGTGAGCAAATCCGCCTGACCAATATGGAAGTGCCCGTTATCTTCCTGACTGCCAAGGACGCTTCGGGGGACCGAATCACCGGGCTGAAAAAAGGTGGAGATGATTACCTGACCAAACCCTTCGTACTCGAAGAGTTATTGTTAAGGGTCCACAATCTTATAAAGCGAACTGCAAAAGGGGATGAAAGCAATTTAGAAACCTACGAATTCGGGAACAACCAGGTGAATTTTATCACCTACGAAGCGCAGGGGAATCCAGGTACTTTCACCCTGACTAAAAAAGAAGCCATGCTGCTTAAGTTGTTGATCGATCGCCGTAACGAGGTGGTCTCGCGCCAGCAAATTTTGCAATCAGTCTGGGGTTACGATGTGTATCCTTCTACACGTACTATCGACAACTTTATTCTCTCTTTTCGCAAATATTTTGAGGAGGACCCAAAAAATCCGCAGTTTTTCCTGTCGGTTCGGGGAGTGGGTTATAAATTTGTAAGATAGACCAATACCACCTACCCTATGATTATCGACGCGCATCAACACTTCTGGCAGTACGATCCGGAACAACACGACTGGATTAATGATCAAATGCAGGTACTACAAAAGGATTTTCTGCCCCCGGCCTTAGCCGCTATTTACGAAGAACAAGGTATTGATGGATGCGTGGCGGTTCAGGCCGATCAATCGGAGCAAGAGACTGCTTTTTTGGTTCAACTCGCCCGGGAATACGACTTCATTAAAGGGGTGGTAGGCTGGACGGATTTTTGCAGTCCGGAACTTCCTCGGCGTTTGGAAGCTTACGCAAAAATGCCAGAAGTGAAGGGCTTTCGTCACATCGTTCAGGCTGAACCCGATCCCCGCTTTTTATTACGGGAAGATTTCCGAAACGGTATCCGACACCTGGCAGCTTATTCTTTCACCTATGATATACTGGTCTACCCCCATCAGCTAGACGCCGTACTGGATTTTGTGCGACTATTTCCCAACCAGGCCTTTATCATTGATCATCTGGCTAAGCCTTATATCAAAGAAGGTGATTTTTCGGGCTGGGCCAATCTGATGCGGACCATCGCCGCATCCCCCAATGTGTATTGTAAGCTTTCTGGAATGATCACGGAAGCCGACTGGAAAAATTGGCAATACGAAAATTTCCTGCCCTATCTGGACCTGGTATTTGAAGTTTTCGGTACGGATCGACTGGTATTTGGTTCCGACTGGCCGGTCTGCCTGGTGGCCGGCCGCTATCCCCAAGTTAAAGAAATAATAGAAAAATACCTCGAGCCCTTTCCAGAATCGGAACGCAAAAAAGTATGGGCACTAAATGCCATCGAATTTTATGGCCTGGGCAAAGTGTAAGGGTTATTTTATCTTTAGGATAGCTGATTAAGCCAGACTTGCCAAAACTCACTTTAATCTTTTAACTTACATGCAGCAACCTACCTACATCAACGAGCCCAAAAACTTCTATTATGCGGATGAGGAGCAAAAGACCAGTCGCCTAGTACTAGGTACCGCCGGGCTGGGTGGTCTCTGGGGACCGGTACAGGAAGAGCTCTCAATTGAGACCCTACTCTACGCCCTGGAACAAGGTATCGACCGCATCGACACCGCCGCCTCCTATGGAAACGCCCAGCGGTTGATGGGTAAGGCCCTTCGACAATGGTCTGGTGCCCCCCCTTTTATCAGCACCAAAATTGGCCGGCTGGAAGCGGCCGATGCCCATACGGCCTATACCGATTATTCCTCCGATGGCCTGCGTCGCACCCTGGAGCAAAACCTGAAATACCTGGGCCTTTCCAAAGTCGACTTGCTGTTCCTACACGAACCCCAACTGGTGCCCATCGCCGAAATGGAGCGTATAATGAGCGTACTACAAGATTTCAGAGCTGAGGGGCTGACCGACCAACTAGGTATTGGTGGTAATCCGACTCCGGAATTCCTCCCTTTCGCCATAAAAGAAAACTTTGATATGGTTTCTGGCTTTTTGCAACTCAACGCTGCGAATGTTTCCGGGCTCAGCAACGGCACCATACCGACCTTGCGGAAGCGCGGACTACAGTACTACGCCGCTTCCCCTCTTTTTTTTGGTCTGCTGGGTAGCCGATTCCAGGAATTGACCAGGGCCGCACCAAATGAATGGATGAGTGCTGCTGATCAGATGGCCGCTAAAGCCCTACACCAATTATCCCGGGACCTGGGCATGCCTTTACCCAGCCTGGCCCAACGGTATCTCTTTTCCATTCAGGAGGCTGATTTTGTAGTCGTTGGTGCCAGTAATCCAGCGCAAATGAAAGCCACTCTAAAAGACTGGAAGGCCGGTCCCTTATCGAAAGAAATTTTTACCCGGATAAACGAAACCAGAGAAAAGTGCGTTCAATAATAATAACCCCACCCAGTACCTTGCACACCTCGTAGATCCACGCATTTATTTGCATCATTTTAATTTGTTCATTTGAAGCTGCTCAAGGTTCCTCCGGTGAGCTTTAAGTATTTTTGAAGAAGGCTTCATATTTAAATTTTTGTAAAATGAAACCGCTCCTCTTGTTCTTCCTATTATTTACTTCGATTTGTACTTATGCCGTAGATTATCAGGTCGGTCCCGGACAGATATATACCAACATCGGTGAAGTCCCCTGGGAATCCATGAACCCCGGTGATCGGGTGTATATCCATTACCGAAACACGCCTTATTACGAAAAATGGGTTATTAACGTTCAGGCTACCGCTGCGCAGCCCTTCTCCGTCATCGGTGTCTTAGGGCCCAACGGAGAGCGTCCCATCATTTCGGGAGATGGGGCCAGCACCAGAACCCAACTGAATTATTGGAACGAAGAGCGGTCCATCATTAAGGTGGGCGGCTCCAGCGTTCCGGCCGACGGGATCCCCTCCTATATCATCATCGAAAACCTTGAAATCAGATCGGCCCATCCCAATTACAGTTTTATCGACGATGGAGGTAATACCAGTACCTATTCTAACAATGCAGCTAGTATTCACATCGAAAAAGCGGACCATCTCACCATTCGGAATTGTGTAATCCACGATTCCGGTAATGGCATATTTTCGGCCTCGCAGTCCAATGACCTCTTGTTAGAGAAAAACTACATCTATGGAAACGGCATTGACGGACGATTCTTCGAGCATAACACTTATACGGAATCTAATGGTATCATCTACCAATACAACCGATTCGGGCCATTGAGACCAGGGGCACTGGGAAACAACCTTAAAGACCGCTCCGCCGGGCTCGTGGTCCGATACAACTGGATAGCAGGCGGCAACCGTCTGCTCGATTTGGTCGACGCGAGTAACACCGATCTGAACAGCCACCCTGATTATCGAAAGACCTTTGTGTACGGAAATATTTTACTCGAACAGGATGGCGGTAATAATCAGGTTATCCATTACGGAGGAGATTCCGGCAATGTCGCTAATTACCGTAAAGGAAAACTGTATTTCTACAACAATACCCTCTATTCTATCCGGGCGGGTAATACCACCCTGCTTCGATTAAGCACCCATGAGGAAGAAGCGGACATCAGAAACAATATACTATACGTAACCGCAGCCGGAAGCCGACTGGCCCTACTGGAATCCAGTGGCAGGGCCGATATCTACCACAACTTGCTAAAGCCAGGCTGGGTCGACTCGCATTCGGAAAATTTTTTCGGTACCATTAATGATGATGGGACTTCTGTTCAAACCGAAGCGCCCGGATTCCAGAATCCGAGCGCTAATGATTTCTCGCTGGCGGCGGGCAGTATGGCGATCGATGCCGGCACGGATCTACACTCTGAGATCAGCGCTGCGTATAGCCTCGACTGGGCCTACCAGCCCCATCAAGACCAGCAGCCTCGGACTACTATGAACCTCCTGGATATCGGCGCCTACGAATTTATGAGTACCAGTACTGCTACACTAAGCCCCTTATCGAGCGCTGGTATAAACCTAAGTCCAAACCCTTTCCGTAATACCTTACAATTTTCTGGCGACTTGCCCGCCTCCGGCTCTGCAAAAGTAAGCATAACAGATTTGCAGGGCAAACAATGGTTTTACGGTACTCTGCGCCCTACCCTTGACTTAAGTAGCTTACCGGATGGATTTTTTTTACTACTTATTCAATCCGAAAACAATAACTTTATCAGCAGAATTATCAAGCAGTAAAGTCAGTATTCGGGAATTTTTCTTTTGGGATAATACTATCGAAGTTGTTTAAGAATTTCTGATGAGAAGATTGGTAACGGCTTGGAAGTCAAGATAAAACTGCTTTTGTTCTTACGAAAATGAATATACTTAATCCCATCAGCAGTAAACCGACTAATAATAAGCGGGAATAACTCATGACTGGCACATCTGCCACCTGTGTGACCAAAACCGTTTGGGTTGGATCATTTTCCTGAATACTATCATCGTCCGATAGATCACTGACCGGCTCCGCTCCCGTGGGAGTGCCGCTCGCAGAGGCCTGGTTATTGATCAGACCGGCTGCGATATCCGCTTCCGTAAGGATGTATTCCGCTGTGAATTCGGCAACATCTCCAGTCCCCAAAACATCAATTATACCGTCAATAGCGGCATCGGATGAGCCCCCACTAGTATTGGAGCGTATTGTTTCAGAACCAGGTACGGGTAGAATTCCTGTACCCGAAAAGCTGCCCACTAATTCCGTTATGGATACGTTATTCAGGGCCGCGGTTCCGGTATTCGTTACCGTATAAGTGTAAAGCAAGACATCTCCCGCCTGGACATTAGTAGAACTTTCTGCCGTTTTCACCAGTGCAAGCGCAGCATTACAAGCATTTTCGACACAAGCCAGGGAGGTGGTCGCCCCAACTGCATCACTGGTCGGGTCGTCTAACAGACAATCAAAAGATGGATTGGGCTCCCAGAGAAAATTCTCTATTTCATCGTCGGCATCGTAAGCAAAGGAACTATTTTCATCCAAAAAATAAGTTCCGACCATTCCGGAGCTATTGATATTATAACTAAAGTCTTGAGATGCCCCGTTGCCCCATCCGCAGTGATTATTATCAAAAACTAAGGAGGAACACATGGGATAAGTTACACTGGCCGCCGTAGAAAAACAAGCATCAAACACCTGAGTAGGAGTAGTTGAGATATCCAGTACATTTGACTGATTGGCATTGATATTGAACTGGACAAGAACATTTCCTCCGCCGGCAAATCCCATATTAACGCCAAAAGCATTATTGCTTTCCGACAGCCCCGTTACGGTATAGTTGTTCGCAATATTCTCAACGGACAAATTCTCCAAAAAACCTGCGTCGTAGAAAAAACGAATGGTACTGGTGGACAACTGTGGAGAGCGTGTGTCGTCATCAATAGATACCTGTACCGGATAACAAACCTGAGATCCCTCACTGCAGTCGAAGTTTAACTCGCCGACACTCCAGGTCAATACTCGACCATCCTGAGCCTTTAACAAGGGCAGACTTAGCCCGATCATTAGTGTTGCCAGAATTATTTTTTTCATTTCGCCTTTGTATTTTTTCATTATTAGCCCCAATAACTCAACATCCGTGTGCCTTAAATGATAAGCTAACCATCTATCGCATCAAGTACAGTAATATCTGATTATTAGGTCAATTATCCAGGCATTCGGAATCATCTAAAGTATTAATCTTCGTATCCTATCTGGAGCTACCGACACGTTCGGTATTCTTCATAAATATATCAAAAATACCTGGCAAGACCACTTTTTACCCAAAAAAACCCAAGAAGAACCAATCCTTTGAATATTTGCTTGCCTGTACTTTTAATGGACAAGTTCGCTTTCTTTGAAGCTGTTTAATGATTCCCGCTTGTGCGAAAAATATAGATTTTTGACAGCCCAGCGGGGTGTTTTTAAGCAACTTCTTTATTAAAAACATATCGGCAGGTTTTATATAATATATTTTTTCGATAAATTTACACAGGTGTTGTAGTGATTTATGGGATTAGCATAATAAGCCCTGGTTTAATGTCTGTACAACATTCTTTTAGATCTTTTCTCCGGAAGGAACTTCTAAAATAACTTTCAGGTGTTGAACATCTGGGGTGATTTCATGACAGAAGGGACGACAAAAACTGAAAAAAATGGCCATCATCAATCGACCTAAGAAGAATCGCTATTTATACACCTCATTTCTGCCACTTAGTCTGCTATTATTGCTTCCTCTATTCTCTTCAGCGGCTGATCCTATTGCCATTGTAAAAACGGGTGTACTAAATGATGGTAATAATAACGACTGTGGTGATGTAGGAGAGACCATCACCTACACTTTTACGGTAACTAACACGGGCGAGACGCCCCTTACGGAAGTAAACATTAGTGATCCGCTGTTAGAAGCCCCCAATCCCGTAGTCCCCATTATCTTTACTGGAGGCGATGCCAATGGTGATCAAAGCCTGGATCCTAACGAAACCTGGACCTTTACGGCCGATTATGTACTTACACAAGCAGATATCGACGCAGAGCTGGTGGAAAATCAAGCCCTGGCCATTGCGAATAACTGCAGGGAGACCTCTGAGCTTTGGGGCGAGAACGGCGAATTGTGGGACCCACAAAACAGTGAATTGCGCGATTTCAGTGATGTAGGCTATATGAGCGGGGATGTGTCCATCCCAGACTGGCCGGTTGGCGTCGATGTGACCAACTTCGGAGCGATACCCAATGATGGTATTGACGACTCGCAGGCTTTTATTGATGCCATTGCCGCCTGCCCAGATAATCAGGCTGTCTTTGTACCCAAAGGCACCTTTAGAATCAAACAAAAAATTGAGATAACCCGCGCCAATGTGGTGCTACGGGGTGAGGATATGTATGAGACGATTCTCTATTTCCCGCTCTATCTAACCGAAATATATCCCGGGCCGGGTAACCCTACGGCCTCCGGAGCGTTTATCGATGCCAGTAATACTTCTCAAATTGGCGTGGAGTCTTTGTCATTTGAATTCCGGGAGCAGATGAAAGGTAACCACTGGGAATTCAGGGGGGCCGATGCCATCCGTTATGAACAAGTCCAGGATAGCTGGGTGCGTAATGTGTATATCAAAAATGCCGACCACTGTATCACCCTTACGGGAAATAACACCTCGCGCGTTTCTGTACTCAATATTAAGCTGGATCAATATGTTGGCAGACCCGATATCTATAGTGGTTCGCAGGCACTGGTGCCATTCGGCGTGGTCGGCCACGTGGGGATTGGCATAGCTGACGTTAATCACGTACTGATCCATGATGTAGAGTTTACCGGTTGGTGGTGGCATTATATCGATATACTGGGTAACCCCACCAACTCGGTCATCTCCCGAATGAAAGGGCACTATTTTTCCTACAATCGCCACTCACAAGGGGGGCGGTATAACCTGTATACCGAGGCCCACTCGGGGGTAGGAAATACCATTACGGGCGCATTAAATCCATCTGATGAAACATATTGGAATGTGGATGCGGATGTAAATATCCCCTCGAGATACACCGATCCTAACCTTAGTACTGGTAATATCTTCGTAGGTGCTCAGACCGGCAAACCCGACCGGAAAATGAATGACTTTTGGATTGAGAATCTGGATCAGGACTGTATTTACCCCCAAAACATGTACCTCGCTCAACTGGATTATTTTAACAAACCACTACCGGAAGCAGGTCCAGCGCCCATCCCCTCGCCTTACGATCAGAACGTGGTGCAAATCCTCGCAACCGATGATCATGAAGCACCCAGCAGTTCCAGCAACCCCACCAGTCGTACTATAAACCTGTCAGAGGTCTACCTGAAATTTGACTTGACACCGCTGGAACTATCCGGTGTGGCCAGGGCCCGGTTAAAAATCCGTACCGAAAAAGTTTTGAATACACCGATCACCATCGCTGCCTATTCTCTTGAAGATGATTCCTGGACCCAGGAAACGCTTACCCTCAGTAATCAGCCGACAGATGGCCCAGAGCTTGCCTCTCTGGACATTACAGAAGAAAGTCGCGATCAGTGGTACGAATTTGATGTCACCGATTTCGTTCGCGATCAATGGCAAGGAGACCAAACGGTTTCTATTCACCTGTTGAAGACGGCGGGTAGCGGAACCAACAGCAATATGTACACCCGCGATTTTGGTAGTGGACCCCGTCTCATTATCGAGCAGTCGCAAGTACTTCCTACCCCGATTGCTCCAACCGGACTGCAAACTACCTCACAAGAAGGATATATAGGTCTGGATTGGGATCAGCACCCCGATTCGGCCAATATCACCTATTCGATCTACCGCAGAGAGGAAGGAAATCCCTATAGTGGTTATCCCATTGCCACGGGACTTACCGAAAGCCAATTTAATGATGTCGATTATTTTGAGGAAAACAAGGAAAGCAGTGATGTGCCTGCCGATAGAACTTTTTATTACGTGGTAGTGGCCGTTAATAAAGCATTTGTAGAATCCGCGCCCAGTGCCGAACAAACGGGAAGCAGCCTGGATGCTACACCACCCACGCCCCCACAAAGATTGGCTGCTAAACCCGGAAACCAACGCATAGAACTCAGTTGGCGCGATGCGCGAACGGTGGATTTTGCCAGCTACAGCGTATTTCGTACCGAAACGCCCGGTAGTTACGATTTTTCTATGCCCTTGGCAAGCGGTCTGACTGATAACAGCTACGTCGATACCGACGTAACGAATGGAATTACCTACTATTATGTGGTTACCGAAATAGATCAGTCCGGCAATGAATCCCAACCCAGCGCAGAGAACTCAGCCACGCCTTCCGCTAATATTGTTGCTTTGTACGATTTTAATGGTTCTAGCTCTACCTCTAATATTACGCATCCTTACACTACAGCCTCTGATCTTAGTTCAGGTAGCGGATTAAGTACACAGTATGAAACAAGAGCGGCTGGCGAGCGTGGCAACCCCATTCCCTCCCTGACCTGGTCCAGACAAAACACGAACAATGGTACCATCCTGGATAATGACTACCTGAGCTTTACGGTGACCGTAGATGCGGGCATGCTGAATTTCCAGCGGCTGCATGTGGATTCTAGAAGTGCGAATTTTTACCTTTTTTCCAGCCAAACGGGTTTTACAGATATTAATGACGCGATTACACAAGAATCTAGTTCAGGAGAAGAATTTACCCGACACATCATTTCTCTAAGCAGTATGGCACCCGCGAGTAGCCCTACTAGCATCGAGTTTCGATTATATTTTGCTTCTACGGTAAATTTTGGACAGACCTACGTGGATAATATCATTCTCTACGCCGAAACGACCGGATTGCCGCCGGTCAGCCCGGGAGCCCAGGTAAATGCCGTCACTAAGCCCCAGGATCAGCTGGCGCTTCCCACACGCCGCCGTACTCTTATCCGGGAAATAAATACGCGCGCCACCTCCTCCGAAAAGACTGATCCTGAAAAGTATTGTCAACCCGTTCCGGCCTCTACGCCCCCGGAATTTATCTCCTGGATGGGAAGTCAGCCCAACCGACAAAGGCTCAGCAAAACAATCAAAAATCCCTCAACCAGGCCTCAGACAAGTGGCTCCCCCCAGCTGCTTGCCTTCCAAAGCGCAAGCGTTAGTGATCTTTCCGGTACGGCCATCGACAATGACCTGCCGACTATTATCCAGCTTTGTTCGGCGACTAGTGGCAGTTCGGTACACGTTGGCAATATAACGCTCCAACTCATTCCTCAGGGTCCCAATCTTTATCAGGGGCAGGCTACGGTACTGGTACTAGACGAAAACGGTAATCCGGTAGCCAATGCCAATGTGACGGCTTCCTTTTCCGGTTCCCTCAACGAAACACAGAGCCTGACTACTAATGCCAACGGAGAAGTAGTCTTCGAAAGTACAGCTAGCAAAAACGGACGCTGCTTTGACTTTAGCTTTTGCGTAAGCGACATTAGTCATGCTTCCTTTAGCTACGATAGCAACCTAAATGAAGTGACTTGCCGTGGGATGGGTATGGCGGCTGAAAACAGCCTAAGTATCGACGCCTACGTTTATCTGGAAGGAGCCACTCTTTTAAGCAGTGGTAGCGCGCAGGATCATGCTGTGCCGATGCATACGAGTCTGAACGATGCAAGAATTCTGCCCGGCCAATATTTTGAAACGCCCGCTACGTACAGTACTCCGGACCAGCCCTACCAGGCGGCCCCCTGGAACTATTGTGGTAAGGAAGGTAGCCTGTATGACTCAGGCGGCAACCTGGCCACGGCTGATGCCGGATATCCCACTACCGTGGTCGACTGGGTGCTCCTCAGTCTGCGGGCTGAAGTGAATGATGCTATCAGTCCCACCTGCCAAACGGCAGCCCTTTTACACGAGGATGGCCGCATCGAAGTCGTGGGAGGCTTTAATTACTGTGAGGTGGACCCAACACAAAGTTATTACCTGGTAGTAGAACACCGTAACCACCTGATCGTCATGTCGCCACAGCCGCTATCCATTGTCGATGGCGTAATCAGTTACGATTTTAGAAGCAACCAGTCTTACCTCAATGATCCCTATGGAGGAGGTTCCTATGTAGGACAAAAAGAATTTAGTCCCGGTCTGTTTGGTATGTACGCTGGCAATGGCGATCAGATGGCGCAAAGTAGTAGCGATACAGATATAAATGCCAGTGATTTTTTACACTGGCTGAACACCGGATCACTCATCAGAACGTATCATGTTTCTGATTTAAATATGGACGGCGAGGTGAGTACTTTTGATCGGGAAGTCTTGTTTAACAATGTACCAAAAGTGACCAGTGTACCGCGAGAATAGGCATTTTTGTTGGCAAAGGGTTGGGTACGGGCTTAGCGAAGCGTATAATGAGCGTACTACAAGATTTCAGAGCTGAGGGGCTGACCGACCAACTGGGTATTGGTGGTAATCCGACTCCGGAATTCCTTCCTTTCGCCATAAAAGAAAACTTCGATAGGTTTCTGGCTTTTGCAACTCAACGCTGCGAATATTTCCGGGCTGAGCAGTGGCACCAAATGAATGGATGAGTGCTGCTGATTAAAGGGCCGCTAAAGCCCATTGATACACCACGGACTTTTGAATAATCCCGTTCACGGATTACCCCTACCTCGGGTAGTGCTAATTATGTAAGGCTCGTTTATGATTTTGTCGACCATAGTAGGTACTCCCATTCCTGTCTACCGACAGATAGATTTCTTCATCTTTGGACTAATACAATTTGGGAGGTGCATTACGTATATTTTTCACCAATCCACTTCAGGCGGATACGCCCTGCCCTTTTATTCTTAGCCCAGCCTTACATTTTGCACTAACGGGAAAACATACCGAAAACAACAAGCTTATTTCCGAATTTTCAACTTGATTTGCCGAATTAATCAGGTGCTCTCAATTAGTTTTACAACAGTCGTTATAAACGCCTAACACCGCATTTAGAAGCAAATAGCATTTCACCAAAAGAGATTTACAATTAGGTCAAATATGATAAGTAGAGAGGTTAGATGCGGTACACCCAAATCTCCCTCTCTCTTTTTAATCTGTTTTAAGGATTAAGAACCAATGTATTACCTCGACTGGGGAAAGCGGCCAACTATTAATTTCCTCTGGATAGCAATGTTTTCATTGCCTTATTATTTACCAAAGAAGTACATGAGGAAGGGAGCTCCTCCCTTCCAAAATGTCGTCGTCTTATTTTTTTGGAGGTGGAGTAATTCAACGTTACTCCACTTTTTTTAGGCGAAAGCCTGCACCATTCGCACCCCATTACCCACTAACATCTGGCTGACCTTACGTACGATATCGTGGCGGTCCTTTAGAAAGATCTCTTCTTTTCGGCACCAGGCGGCCAGTAATAATTGGAGTTTGAAGTTAAACAGCGGACACTTGAGCTTATCCACCGTCAACAGGCCGGGGATGGGATCGATAAAGCCGTCGTAGTCGGAGCCAAAACAAACCTGATCCCAGGCCCGCTCCCCCCCTACCCGGATAATATGTATCAGGTTATTGACAAAATATTCCAGCCCTTCGAATTCAAAGCCGTAGATCTCTTCCATTTCTCTTAGCCGCTGCGGGCTAATGTCGGAATCATCTTCCAGGTGAATAGTCAGGGCCGCTTCGGAAGGTAGCATTTCTTTACGGCGTACCTTATCCATGATCTCCCTTTTCAGGGCCCGATTGGTTCGACTGTTAAAGTCCATGGCCTTGCGAAGCCGCCCCTGGCCCAGGATGAGCTTTCGCTCGCGGGTGAGCTGTCGTATCTCCCGGGTACTGAGCGTGACGATGTGGTCGTTAATATCCCCCGCATCACCTTGCTCCGCCTGGTCGACAAATACTCTAGGTACCGAACCACGCTCTATATCCAGATCAATTTGGTCGCGTAGATTTTCGTCAGCCAGCGCCAGCCAGTCCAGATCGCGATGCGCGGCGGCGTAGATACATTTGAGCTCTTCTTCCGAAAAAATTTCGAACTCCTTGACCAAACGAAAAGTCCAGCTATCTTTCCAGGCGGACTTGCCAAATTTCCAGAAGCGTCGCAGGGCAGTATCAGCCCCCAGGATACGACGATCCGCCGAGATTCCGATATAGCCTCCCGAGTCGATAATCTCGCGAATATCTTCGTCGTAAAGGTTAATCGAACTGGGGTTAAAAGCAAAGCCAAAGCGACCAATGGTATTGCGTTTATCGTAGGCCACCACTCGGCAGTCGGGCGTATCCGGATCGGCCTGATCCGTGACCAGTACTTTGTCTTTTACCGATTTATAAGAGAAACCCGTAATTCCCATATGGGAAGCCAGAATGGGGAAATCCGCAGTGTCTTTGCCCGTACGGCCCAGCCACTTTTGCCGTAAGGCGTAAAATTGTAAGCGGGAGACCAGGCTACTGTGCTTGATATCCAGTAAAATCTTTTTGCCTTGCACCTGCTCATCGGTACGCGGATCGATATACCTTTCGCTATAGCAATGGTCCATCAGCTTTGTAAAGGCTTCGGGGTCCTGATAACCAAAGCCTTTAGGACGAATATTTTGGGTAATGTAGGCATCTTCCTGCTGGACGAAGGGGTGTAAACCAAAGGCATGGGTACAGACCGGCCAGTAAGCCAGGTGGGTAATCGTAATGTATAGTACCCGGCCAAAAGAACTCTGCTTGAGTGCCTGGAAGAAATCATAATCCAGCTCGAACTCCGAAAAGTCCTGAAAATAGGCGCGCTCATCGCGAGTGGCCAGGCCCGGGACTTTAAGCTTATAGATCGAATGTACCCCTTCTACCGAAAAAAGCACGTTAATTTTATTGGGCTGAATATCACTGCCATCCTTAATATAATGGACCTTATTGCGGACCTGGCGAATATTACGCTCTGCCGCATCCATGACCAACAACTCCCGATTAAGATTCTGGATGGGTTGGTTGGTACGCATGGCCTCCAGGGTCGGCGTCTGGGTAGCCCCCAAAAGGTCGGCCAGATCAAAAGTGGCACTACAGATCATGGGATAATCCACCGAAAGCAAGGCCGAAATGTGCAGGGTACCATTAAATTGATCTAGCTTTTCGAAGGTAGATTTCGGCAGCAGACGTACCTCAAAGGAGGCAATCCGTGGCTTATCAAAGCGCCATGGGTTACGAGACTTACGGAATTTATCAATAAAGGGATAACCGGAAGCCAGTGGTTTGATAAAGGCATGGTAGTGAAAATCAAAGAGGTCCATAGGTGTGGTTTTCTATAAAAATAAGAAGCCTGCCAATAATGCCAAAAAATATACCTTGATTTACCAAAACTAAGTAGGTGCTCAGCTAGATCCAGGAGCTCAAAATCGCGCATACTGTAGTCCCGATCGTCAAGCTTTTGATAGAAATTCAGCAACCGCTGGAGACTCCGAACCGGGGAAATGGGTGGGTGACTTTATCAACAAACAGGATACTTCCACTAATCTTGAACTTTCCCTAATTTCCTGGAAACCAGCGTCACACTAATCAGTGGTATGACCAATAAGATGCGCAGACTCACGTAAAGGTAAGGTAGCAGATGCACCGAAATTTCGAATAAAAAGCCCTTTCCAATCGTATCTTCCCTAAAGGCGAGCGGACTATTCGGTATCCCCAGATAATATAACTCAGCCCCGGCACCCATTAGATAAAGTACCGCAAACAAAGCGTTCCTTTCCGTGTTTTTCCAGCGATAGTTGTGAAAGATAATCCATACCAGCAAGCCGGTAGCCAGACAGTACTGGGTCTGGGGTACTTCCGTAAAATTTTTAAAACCTGCTAACAAAATAATCAGACCCATTAGCAGATTGCCTACAATCGTAGCCTTTATCATGGCCACTGTATCTTCGAATCGATATTGGAGGATTTTCGAGCTTTTAGGCTTATTCATCAGAAGGCACTTTTTCAGGAATAAGATAAGTATTTTTACTGAAAAAGTGCCTTGAATCACCTGTACTACACACAATCCAAATCTGAGCAACAACTACAGAGATTTGTGGCTTCTAAGCGACCTCTTCTTTCTTAATCTTCTTCATCGCCTCCACTGTCCCGGCGATGGTACTCAGCGGCAGGGCAAAGACAAAACCAATTACCGTGAAATACAACAATAGATAGATGATGCCATTACCAACGGCCAGGCCACGATTGCGACGTACAAACTGCACACTACCCCGTACGCGGTAATACCGCTCGAGGGTGAAATCCATATTACCGGCACCGGCGTAGTACGACTGTACAGCGAAGAGCGCAAAAGGTATCACCGGTGCAAAGACTGGAATCAGTCCCACCAGGAATAAGAGAATAGTAAATAGCAGCTCCCGGACCACCAGACGGATGGCAATACGTATACCCCGGACCAGATCACTAATAAACTGTTGAGTCGTAAATTTCGGCGATTCTCCCCCATAAAGGATCCGCTCGATTTTTTCCGAAAGGAAACTCATAAAAGGCGAGGCCAGGGCCACCACCAGGTTTTTAAACAAGATCAAGCCCAGAGCGGCCACCAGCAGTCCCCCGAAGACCTGCCCGATTTCATCGACGTAGGCACTACCCCACTCCCAGGGGTAAATATTACTAATGTAGTTGCCGATGTTCCCGGATATCTGCCAGGCACCATAAAAAATAGCGGCACCCAATAGAATGGTCACAATGGCCGGAATTACAAAGTAGCCCCACAGACGGTGCTTGGCCGTCAGTTGGATAGCCGTCAGATAAGAAGACATTCCATTGAAGAGATCCTTGATCATAATTTGTTGGTCATTGGTTGAAGTGATAATATCTGCAAAAAGGCAGACGATGGCCAGATTGATCTACTATTTACCGCAGATTTTCGACTATTGAAACCTGGCAAGCCCCCTTTCCCTGGCAAGAGAAGGACAAGAGGTTCTAAATAGACTCCTAACACCTTAAGCCTACTTTGCGGCCGCGACCAGGCTGCGTAGCAAGCTACGCACCTCATCAACCGAAACGATGTTGTACCGGGCTACCGACTGGCCGGTGCCCACTTTGATGGAATAGGCATGGTCGCCATCCGGTAGTGCTTTGAAAGTATCTTCGTCGGTATGGTCATCGCCGATGGCCAGGATAAAGTCCCAGTCTTTGGAATTAATCCAGCCCTTGGAGGCTTTTCCTTTATTGACCCCTGCGTTTTTCACCTCAACGACTTTGTTGCCTTCTAAAACTTGTAGGTCGAGATTGGAAGTCAGGTATAGTAAAACATCACGGAACTCCCGCACGCGCTTTTCACCGAAATCCTTATCTACATTACGGTAATGCCAGGCTACGGAAAAATCTTTCTCTTCGATAAAGGAGCCGGGGGTACGCTCGACCATGGTTTCGAGCACTTCGATTACGGATTTTTTCCAGTCGTCGGATAAGTTGGAATTCCGCTCCCAGTTGCTATCGGTTTTCACCCAAACGCCGTGCTCGGCGGCCAAATCAATATCCAGGGACCCCAACCAGCCTTCCAGCGTCGGACGATCCCGACCACTGTTAACGACTAATTTATTATGCTCCGCATTCTTAATCTCCGTTAGCAACTGCAATAGACCGGCATCGGGTTTAACCGCTTGCGGATCGCTTTTAAAGCCCATCAAAGTGCCATCATAATCGAGAATAAGCAGGCGTTTCTTTGCTTTTTCATAATCCTTAATCAGCTTATCTTTCACGGTAGAATCGAGTTGTGAAATATGCCGTTCTTTTTGTTCTTCCATGAGTTGCGTTTGTACATTTAGAAAGGTGCGGGCCCAGTGCTTAATATTGTAGTTCTTTAGCTTATCCTGCATTTTATTCAATCGCCAGGCCTGCTCGTTCTTATTCATTTCCAGGGCGGTCAAAATGGCCTTTGACATGGCCTCCGTGTCCTGAGGGTTAACCATGATGGCTTCATTTAGCTCGTCGGCGGCTCCGGCCATCTCACTGAGTATAAGTACTCCTTCCTTACTGTCTTCTTTACTGGCTACGTATTCCTTGGCGACCAGATTCATCCCATCCCGCAGCGGGGTGATCATGGCAATGTGTGCCACTTTGTACAGGGTAGTCAGTTGATCAAAATTGAGGGAGCGGTAAAAGTAGACCATAGGGGTCCAGTCGAAAGTACCGTACTGTCCGTTTAGGCGTCCGACCAGCAGATCAACTTCTTCCTTCAGCTCCTGGTACTGATCCACATTGGAGCGGGAAGGAACAACCAGGCTAAGTAAAGTGACCTTACCGCGGTAAGAAGGATAATCTTCCAGGAATCGGGCATAGGCCTTGATGCGGTCGGGAATACCTTTGGTATAATCCAGACGGTCGATGGAAATGATGAGTTTTTGTTTTTTGGCCAGCGCTTTAATCTTCAGGGTATCATCTTCTGAGAAGACATCGATTTCCGGATGGGCATATTTCTCGTAGTCAATTCCCATGGGAAATACATCAACGTTGATCAGCCGGTTGTCGACCGTCATCCGGCCAAAATTATGCTCATGCCCTTCAATGCGATAAACCGCACTCAAGAAATGGCGCATATATCCGAAGGTATGAAAACCAATCTGATCAGCACCTAAAATACCGCGCAGGATAGACTCGCGGTAGGGTAACATCCGAAATAACTCATAAGAAGGAAAGGGAATATGTAGGAAAAAACCGATAGATATCTGTGGGAAAGCTTCCCGGATGAGTTGGGGCAGTAGCATCAATTGATAGTCCTGTACCCAGACGCGATCATTGGGTTTTAGCACTTTGATCACTTCTTCGGCGAAGTGCTTATTGGTGCTTTGGTAAGCCTCCCAATAATCGTCATTGTAAGTCGTGAACTGGGTAAAGTAGTGGAAATGGGGCCAGATCGTCTTATTACTAAAACCTTCGTAATAGAGTTTAATCTGCTTTTTGGTGAGGAAAACGGGTACCAGATTCTGCTTGCGCAAATCCTTACGGATCGCTTCTTGCTCCCAGGCATCTTTGACCTCCCGGCCTGGCCAGCCGATCCAAAGGCGGTTGGTGGAGTCGTCTAGTGAATTGAGTCCGGTCGCCAGTCCCCCGGCACTTGGATGATAAATGAGTTCTCCTTCTTTTTTATCAATGGTTACGGGTAGGCGATTGGAGACGATAACTAGACGACTCATATATTATTTTGCTGGTTTTTTCTTTTTCTTGCGTTTGGTTTTGAACAAGTCGGTGACTTGCTTCTCTTTAAGGAACCCGAAATCGACAAAGTTGGTTCGCACAAACTTTTTAATATCCTGATAATCTTTACCGCGCTTATCCGTATATACCTTCAATAAACGCTTCACATATTTCATGGAAAGCTCCTTCAGGTTTTGGTTAAATTGTTGATTGGCAAAAATCTTCATATAGATAGGAAAATACTTGGTGATTTCAAAATAATCCACGTAAGCATCCGTCCCCAGGTTTTCAATGAAGCGGCGGAAATAATGATAAATGGTCATCCGCAAACAATCATTGACGGTAGAGACTCCTTTATTTTTATTGTAGAAGGTCTTGATGGCCTCGTGCACTTCGGCATCCAGATAGCCTTTATCGTGGATCTGTTGCACCACCTCGTAATAGTCGCCCAGCAAGTCATCAATATCATCATCCAGCAGGTCGTAGAATTGCTGCTCGGCATCGGGCGTCAGATCAATATCTTCGCTGTAGTGCAACTCCTGTATCAAGTTGATAAAGGTATCCGAGAAGGAAGCATCCGCTTCGCGCTGATCATTGATAAAATCGGCCAGGGCGACCTGCGCGTCGTCGTCCAGGTCAAAGAAATAAGCATAAAGGCTGCTAATACGTAAATGGTCCAGTTTACCCTGGAACTCCTCCCTGGCCACGAAGTCTTTCAGGGGTTGCATCAGGCTGCTATCATCCGCCTTAAGGTTGATCCGGTAAACCAGGAAATTAAACAGTGCGGAGGCTTCGATATTGAGTTCTTCCAGGGTCTCTGGAAAGACAGCCGTCATAAATACGTCGGAGCGAAACTGCAGTCGGTAGCGGCGGTAACCGCGCTTACGCTCCTCCTCCACTCGATATTTATCCAGTTTCTGAGATTGCAGGTAATACCGTACCCTTTTATTGGTGACTTCCGAAATCAGGTTGGTCACCCAGATATCACTACTTAAAGAGAAACCGATCTGAACAGACTGTCCGATCCGTTTTTTCAGCATATCAAAGTTGGCAGATTGGCAGATGGCCAACAACACCTCCCGGAAATGATCCTGGGGGCGCTTGAACTTATAGTGCTCATTAATCTCGCCGCGCAGTACAGAATAACCGAGTACCTTGGGAAGGAATAAGCCTTCAAAATAAGGCTCCAGTAGAATAAGTTCTAAAGGTATCAGCTGAAGCGGATGCTTACGGGCTACTTCGTTATAGACCATAGCGATTCTGGGCTCGTAGGTATCTTTAAGGATGGTGTAATCTTCGTCTTCTTCGGTATCCAGGTACTTTTCTAATTCGGCAGAGGCCTGAATTTCACCGGCAATTTCTTCCAATTGGCTTAGGTATTCCTGATCTAATTCATACATAGGTTTTATTTTTACTCGTAAGTTTATTATCGATTTAAGGTGAATTCTTTCGGTCAAAATGTTTGAGGCGGAGGGAATCCTCCGCCTAAGCTGGACCTCCGCACTAGTCGTCGCCAAATGAATTCACATTGAGCTTTATTAATGGGATGGAGACCAAACCCAGCCTGTTCTAATAACAAACCTGGTAGTGCTCTTTTGAGCATTACCAGGTTTGAAAAACTGTTTTTTGTTTGCCTAAATTTACATAAAGGCGGGAATAAAAACAAGGCAAACGAGATTTTTCGCTTGCCTTGCCCAATTTATTCTTCTTCGCCAGCGGCCGCTTTGGCGGCTGCTTCTTTGGCGGCTTTCGCTTCGGCTTCGGCTGCTGCTGCCGCTTCCTGCGCTGCTTTTTCGGCATCGGCTTTCGCCTTGGCCGCTGCGGCTTTCGCTTCGGCGATCAGATGGACACCGGCAATCCGGGCTTCCCGTTCTGCCTTTTCCTGAGCAGCTTGCTCAAAACGTTCTGCGACTTTCGTTTCTTTCGCATCGACCCACTCCTGATACTTCTTCTCCGCTTCTTCCAGGCTCATAGCGCCTTTGCTAACCCCGCGCATCAGATGTTTTTTGTAGTACACTCCCTTAAATTTAAGGATCGCCCGTGCCGTATCGGTGGGCTGTGCACCTTTCATCAACCAATTATAAGCCACGTCGCGATCCAATTCAATAGTCGCGGGCTTGGTCATGGGGTTATAGACACCAATCCGAGAGATATACTTACCGTCCCGAGGTGATCTGGAATCTGCTACAACGATGTGATAGAATGGTCTTTTTTTGCGTCCTTGACGCTGCAATCTAATTTTTACTGGCATGTTTACCTTATTTAGTTATACTATTCCCCGCGTACCTTGATAAGACAAGCGGCGGGGCTTGCCGGGCGCAAAGATAGTTTAATTATTTATTAAATCCAACTCCCGATAATTATTGAATGGTTGTCTTGTTGAATTGTTGAACTACTGTCCCTGATAGGGGTCAATGATTTCGGTGTCTTCGGTTACCTTAGTCAGATTTACTCCCATTCTGTCCAGTAGGAAATACAGGATAATCAGGGCGGCCAGCACCAGCAGTACTTTTTCCCATAGAGACAGTAATCTTTTTTTTTCTTCGCTCATATTAATGAAGTTGTTGGTTGCTGATGAAGACCTGCCAGGTCTAATATTTAAAAGTCCAATTTTACGCGCAGGTTGATCCGCCGCGAAGTCAGGTAATTAGGAATGGCGTATTGCTGTTGAAAAACGGTTTTGATCCAGGTATTACCCGCCTGATTTTGTACCTGCATTAAATTAAACACTTCCAGGCTTAACCAAGTTCGGCGCGTAATATTGAGAAAGTGATCCGGTTTTTGCTTACGCTTCTCCTCATCCCAAAGCAAGAGTGAGAAGCCAATGTCCACCCGATGATAAGGATCAAAACGATAAGTATTGCGGTAAATACGGTTGTTACCACGCAGACCAAAGGGCAATCCCGTACCCACCGTCAGGTTCAGGTGCATCTTAAAGTTCTTATTATCCTTAAAGTAATCCTGAAAAAAGATGGCTAAGGTCATAAACTGATCCGTCGGGCGCGCTACAAAGTCAACTTCCGAAGCTTCCTGCTGACCAATTTCACGACGCAAGTGCTGAATATCGGTCAGGCTCTCCCGGGCCTGTAGGAAAGATAAGTTGATCCAAGATTCTGCATCCGGCACAAATTCACCGTTTAGACGAAAGTCGACCCCGGCCACGTAGCCCGTGGCATCATTCTCTCCGGAATAGCGAATGCGAACGTTCTCAATTTCGTAGGAGACCAGGTCCCACAAAGACTTATAATAGGCTTCCGTAATGAAGCGAAATTTCTTAGGGTTGCGTTTACCCAGGTAGAAGTCCAGCGTCATCCCCCCTACGATATGCGCCGACTTTTGGGCCTTCAAATCGGTATTTACCGTACCATCCGGACGCCGCATTTCCCGATAAAAGGGAGGTTGCGCATACAGGCCGCCAGCCAGGCGATAGGAAACATCGCGAAAACCCCGCAGGGGCTTGTATAATAACTGTGCCCGGGGTGAAATGATGAGCTCCTGATTCAGATCCCAGTAATTCAGGCGAGCACCGGCAGAAATCCGCCATTCGCCTTTGGCATTATTTCGGTAAGTATAGGTATCCTGAAAAAAGGCCTGTAGCCGATTGGAAGATAAAGAGCTGGACGTTTTCAGGACACTGAACAGCTGAACCGAAGCGGGATCAAAAGGCAGGGAATAACCAGCCGAGTCCAGTCGTTCCCATTCGTTGATCGAATCATCAATGAGTTCTCGCTGGTATTTGGCACTCCACTGCAGAAAGTGGCTACTGGTGACGTCAATATTAGAGTGAGCCTGCTGTAATTCGATACCGCCGCGATGCTCCAGGTTGGTCACCGTGGCGTTTAGAAAATTGCGCACGTATTCCTGCTGTGTACCCGTACCCAGTTCGGCCACGACTTCGCCAAAATCGCCACTGCCCAGATTGGAGTCAATTTGGCGTAAGCTGTAGTTACCAATGATATCAAAGGCTTCGTTTTCGTCGGAGCGATTGGTCGAGCCTAAAAGCTTTAAGAAAAGTGGGTTGCGTTTGCGATCGGGAATATAGGTCAGCGAAAGCCCCCCCATGGCGGTCGTGAAATTATCTTTCTCCTGGCCCTCAAATACACTAAATAATTGCAGGGCAAAATTGACTAGTCCAAAGCCCGTATTTCTTTCGGTCGGTACAAAATTATACACTGATCGGTTGTAGTTGCCCAAAAAACCCAGCTGCAGATCGCGGGTAATATCGTAGGTGATATAGGTCTGAATGTCGGCAAAGTTAGGCGTATATTCTCCCTGAACGTCCAGACTCCCCAGCAAGTAACGAGTGGTTTTGTAACGAGCACCAAAGAGATAACGCAGTTTCTGGTAATCGTCTTTACCGATATCTATACTGCCCTCCAGGTGGGCAGAACCGCCCAGTAGACTACCGCCTACCGAAGCACGGGTGCTGTCCGGACGCTTGTATTTAATATCCAATACGGAGGACATTTTATCCCCGTAGCGCGCTTCAAAGCCTCCGGAAGAAAAAGACAGGCTACTGATCAGATCAATATTGGGGAAAGTAAGTCCCTCCTGCTGACCAGCACGGATCAATTGGGGCCGATAAATCTGGAAATCATTGACGTAAACCAGATTCTCATCGTAGTTTCCTCCGCGTACATTATACTGGGAAGACAATTCCCCACCGGTACCAGAACTGGCACCCAGGGCGATATGCGGCAAAAGGCTTTCGAGGTTCCCAGTCGTAGTGGGCAGCACCTTGAGCTGCTCCACATCTTCGCGGATTGCCCCGTCGTTGAGCAGCTTACTGGCCCGCACTTCCACTTCCAGGTCAGACTCCTGCGGTGCCAGGATCAGGTCGAGCTGGCGCAGGCTGCCCCCCGGCATCGGTGCTACATCAACGAAAGACTCTTTGTAGCCGATACGGGAGAATCCGATCCTCAGCGGCTGATTAGCCGGTATATCGATGCGATAACGACCATTACGGGCCGTCTCGGTGAAGAAAGTTTCCGTACTGTCCTTCAGAAAGATGGTCACCAATTCGATGGGTTCTTCGGAGAAGGCATCCGTCACCCTACCGGTAATCGTGGCCCGGGTTTGTCCAAACAGCAAAAAAGGCCAGCAAAAAATAAGCAACAGTAAGAGATGTCTCATGTAATATCGGATTAGCAAAAATAACGCAGAGAAGCCAGGATTCTTATCCTGGCTCGTCTTATTTTTAGGCCATGTAAGGTTGCTGACCAATCTCTTTGAGTGACTTTATCGATTGCGCCGGATCTTCAGAGCGAAAAACACTACTACCGGCAACCAGCACATCGGCACCGGCCTGTAAAATCCGTTCGGCATTCTGTAAGCCGACCCCACCGTCGATCTCGATGCGTGGATTCAGGTTGCGAACGATGGCCATCTCCCGCAGCTGTTTGATCTTAGCTAAGGTGCGGTATATGAACTTCTGCCCACCAAATCCCGGATTAACCGACATGATTAAAACCAGATCAATATCTTCCAGAACATCCTTTATTAGGTCGACCGGCGTATGCGGATTTAAGGCCACCCCCACTTTAGCCCCACTCTCCCGAATGAGTTGTATCGTCCGGTGCAAATGCGTACAGGCCTCGTAGTGCACCGTAATGACATCGGCCCCGGCGGCTCTAAAGTCGGCGATATACCGCTCAGGCGACTCAATCATCAGGTGTACATCTAAAGGCTTGCTACACATCTTGCGGATCGCCTTGATGATAAACATACCAAAGGTAATATTAGGGACAAACCGCCCATCCATTACGTCCAGATGTAACCAATCCGCTTCTGATTGATTAACCAGATTTATTTCTTCAGATAACTTTGTAAAATCAGCGGCGAGGAGAGAAGGTGCCACCAGGTGTTGCTTACTCATAAGGAATAAATTTTTGGCGAGTTACAAAAAATACATGGCTTGGGCAAATACCTCCCGTATTTAACGCCATCTACCAGCAGGATGCAAGCAATTATTGTTGAGATTTGACCTTACGAAAAAAAATAAGTAATTTAGCGGAAATAAAAAAACCGGCTAGGTAAACCTAACCGGCTTTCAAAAAGAGCTTTGAGAGGCTATCTACATACCAATGGATGTCTCTTTCGACACCCAAAATGACTCATGAGATTATAACTGTCATTAATCTTTATTCGTGGGATTATAATTATTGCTGGTAAGCGCTGTGCCATTCTTCTATGACATCTTTTCCTTTTCGCTTACAATACAAATGTCACAATATTTTCCTCCATAGCTAAGTACAAAGTTGATATTTACTGGGATTAAAATCAGTGCCCCAAAAGTAACAAACACTTAAAAATCAACCACTTACAACATAAAAAAATCTTCTCTACTGGTTTTCAGGCTGCCAAAAAGGCCAAAAAAAACGCGAAAAAAAGTTACTTTTTTCGCGTTTTTCTTTGAAAATATAGTCCCTGGAAGAAATTTTTCTCCTTTTTTTTGCAACCCAGCCCGGATCGCTCCGTAATTTAGGGATGTAATTACCAACTGGCTTTTAAAAAGAGGCGCGGTTTAAAATATACCGCGGAGAGTTTCTACAACCAATGTTTCGTTGAAAAGAAGAAGGGTATCGTAAATTTTACGATACCCTTTAACACACTCATGAGATTATAAATGAAATTAGTTTCCTTCGGTCTTTACGCTATGAATGATTATGGATTATATTGTTATTAGCAAGGAGGCCTTTTCATTTTGTCCTACCTTTTTTCTTTCAACACTTCAAATATAGTTGAACTTACACCACCAAAATAAGTACAAAAACGTATATTTCTGGAGCAATAAAATCAATTTAAATTATTTTATTTACTGATTTACAGATGCTTACGCAAAAAAATAAAAATAAAACTGGCTTAAAAGCGCTATAAAACACTATGAAAAACAGCAAAATTGTCCAGTATATCTTTGAATTCTCCCCAGGTGACCGGGAAAAATTCACCCAATTTGTCCATTCTCCCTTTTTTAATCAGCACGAAAAAACCATACAGCTGTACGATATCATCTCGCGCCAGGTAAACCGCAAGAAGGTGCGGCTGGAATCCAAAGAAGTATTCAGCAAGCTTTTTCCCGGAGCGCCTTACAACCAGCAGAAACTTCACGATCTGCAATCCAATCTCAAGAAATTGCTCAATCGGTTTTATGCTGCCCAATACCTGGAAGAGCACCCGGTTTTTTCCAACTTGCTTACCCTGGAGACCGCTTACCAAAGGAATCAGTTTGACTTCCTGAAAAACCGGGCCAACCAACTGAAGAAAGACCTGAAAAAACAAGACTCCAAAGACGAGACTTTCTACTACGCCAATTACCGCATGAATAATATCATTGGTTACTACGGCGGTACCTTCGTTAACCGGAATAAACCCGACCGCCTGCAAGCGATGTTAGACTATCTGGATCGCTACTACATCCTGGAAAAGCTCAAGAATAGTTGTCAGACCTACGCTCACCATCTCCTCATTAATGCCCAGTACGACTGGGCCTTTCTGGATGATGTCCTGAAATACCTGGAACAACATCAGGAAAAATTTAAAGCGGACTACTCCATACTCCTCTACCAGAACGTACTGCTTAGCATGCGGGATTACCAAAACGAAAGCCATTATCAGTACTTAAAGAAACTGCTGGAGCAAAACCTGGATCGTTTCAACGAAGAGGAACAATCTGATCTCTTTACTTTTGCTTACAATTATTGTATCCTGCGCATTAATCGCGGCCACAGCCCTTACCAGGAAGAGTTGTTTCACCTATATGAGCAGGGGCTGGAGACCGGCCTGGTCTTCCAGCACGGGGTTATCACCGAATGGAACTACAAAAATATCGCCACCCTGGGTGCAAAACTCAAAAAATTCAAATGGACGGAAGATTTCATTACCCAGTACAAGGAATACCTCCCCAAACAGCACCGCGAAAACGTGTACAATTATAATCTCGCTTATCTATATTATTCCAAGGGACAATACGAAAAGGTACTCGACCACTTATTGCACGTACAATATACCGATATAAAATACCACCTCAGCTCGTCTTACCTTCTGGTAAGGACCTACCATAAATTAGGAAACACCGAAGCACTACTCAGCTTACTGGATACCTTCCGGCTTTTTGTAATGCGCAACAAGCAAATGACGGGGTCTCAGAAAAAAGAGTACATCAATTTTATCCGACTGGCCAAAAAGGTCATCTTACTCAAACACGAATACCAGATATATTCCAAAGCTGAGCGTAGTAAAAAACTAGAAAAACTCCGTAAACAGATTCAGGAGACTGAGCCGCTCATCAACCGCTCCTGGTTATTAGAAGAATGCGAAGGAGAAGCCGTGGAAGCCAACGCTTGATCAGTATCAGACCGTATCCGGCCATTCGTTGGGTAATTCGCCACTAAAACCGGTCTGCGGTAAGCTGTCGATCTGCTCCATCTCCTGGTCACTTAGCTCAAAATCGAAGATGTCTTTGTTTTCCTCCATTCTTTGGGGATTCGAAGATTTAGGAATCACCATTACTTCGTGCTGAACGATCCAACGCAGGCAGATCTGCGCGATGGTTTTTTGGTGCCGCTCCGCTATTTCTTTTATTGTTTCATTCTCCAGTACCCGTCCCTGAGCCAGTGGCGACCAGGATTCAACGGTAATCCCCTGCCGCTTGCAATAATGGGTTACTTCCGGCTGCCAATAGCCCGGATGGAACTCAATTTGATTTACGGCCGGTGTGACTTTCGCCGTTTGGGCAAGGGCTTCCAGGTGCTCTGGCCAGAAATTACTCAGGCCAATGGATTTTATCTTCCCCTCTGCCTGTAAGTCTTCCATAGCCCGCCAGGTATCGGCATTAGCTTTTTGCCAATTATCGTAATTCTTGGCATTCGCGGGCCAGTGGATCAGGTATAGGTCAATATAATCGAGCCCTAGCCGTTGGCGGGAAGCTTCAAAGCCTTTTTTGGCCTGCTCGTAGCTCAACTGATCCCGCCATAATTTGGTGGTGACAAAAATTTCTTCCCTGGGTACCCCGCTTTCTTTAATGCCCTTTCCGACGGCTTCCTCGTTTTCGTAATAGGCAGCTGTATCAATTAAGCGATAGCCTTTTTCCAAAGCCATCTGTACCGCCTTCGCTCCTTTATCACCGGTTGCATCGTAAGTTCCCAGTCCAAGAATAGGGACTGTATTTCCATCGTTTAGTGTAAGCTCTTGCATATTCTATATGGTATTTTTGTATTATTTCAGGTTACTGCTATCCATCTTACTCCTCCTCCTCACGATCTACGTGGGCAACCTGATCGTCTTCAAGGATGGGCAGACGGCGAAAGCGCAGGAATAATTGTGCGGTGGCCAGCACGTCTTTTTCGCAATAAAAAGCAATGCGCTCCAAATCGGTGTCTTCCCAGTATACCCGACCTACCTGGCTACCATCGATATCATCTTTGGGACTGGGGAAGTTCAGTACGCTGGCCAGCACCTTTAGCGAGGTGAAATTCTTGCGATCGCCAAATTTCCAGAGCTCCAGTGTATCGAGCAAATGCTTGGTCTCCCAGGGTTTTTTACCCTGGATCTGTAAAGCTTTGGGAAAGGGTAACTGGTGGAATAGCAAGCGACGACAAATATAAGGAATATCGAATTCCTTAATGTTATGCCCACAGAGGTATTTATTAGCGTAATACTGATCCAGCAAAGCACTGAAGTCTTCCAGTAATTCCTTCTCATCACTACTGGCGTATGATTTCAGGCGTATACGCAGTCGCTGATCGTCCTTATCGCGGTGCATGATCCCCACCGATATACAGACGATTTTTCCGAATTCCGCAAAAATGGCCGCGCGGTCCTGATAAGCTTCTATCACCATATCGTCGGTAAGTTCCTCTTCGGGTACGCGCAGTTGCTGCCGGGCTTTGTGTCGCCAGTGGGCCTGAAAGTCATCTGAGAGGGCCCGAAAGTCGGGTTCGGCCGATACGGTTTCGATATCGAGGAAGAGAATATGCGCCAGGTCAATATGTTCGATCATGGTTTTCTTTTTTTGCGAAAGCTGGAAAGCATGTTATAGCTTTCTTAAAAGTATTAAAACTCAACAAAAAATTACAATTTTTAAAGGGCCCAATCGTTTCTAGGGCAACAAACGAAATCCAATTTAAACATTTTAAACATTTGAGGTTATGACTGACAATGCTAACCAAAAGACGTATTTAAATGCTGCCGTGGCAGCTGCCGTCATTTTTTTCCTACTCGCCGCGGTACTCGGTATCCTCTATTTTAAGGCCAATAAGAAGGGAAGTACCCTGGAAACTAAAAATGCCGAAGTAGAGCAATTGAAGGCAGAACTGGAAAAAGATTACTACCAGGCCCTTTCCGATTTGGAAGAGATGCGCGGTAGTAACGAAGAACTTAACGCACTCATCGAAAAGCAAAAAGAAGAACTGACTTCCCAAAAAACACAAATCGATAAATTGTTACGCGATAGCCGTAACCTGGGATCCGCCCGGGCACAGATCAAGGATCTGAACGCCAAGGCCCAACAGTACCTGGCCGAAATCAACCAACTTCGCCAGGAAAACGAACAGCTCACGGCTACCAACTCCCAACTCACGGAAGTCAATACCCAGTTGGAGAGTTCCCTGACCCAGACTAAAGAACAGGCGGATTCTCTTAATGCCGTCAAATCCAGACTGGAAACACAAAAAGCACAATTGGAACAAACCACCGAGCGTCTTTCCGAAAAGGTAAATATTGCCTCCGTAGTAAAGGTCGACGCCCTGGAAGTAACGGGCCTGAAGGTACGCAACAACGGAAGTACCACCCGTAAAAGAGCAGCCAAAAATGTGGACCAACTGGAGATCTGCTTCAATACTACCGAAAATGACGTAGCGCCCGTCGGCAATGAACTATTCTTCGTACGGATCGTGAATCCGGACGGCGTCACCCTGGCCATTGAAACCCTGGGTTCCGGCGAATTTAAGAATAATGCTACTGGCGAAGCGGCCCTGTATACCCGTACGGCCGAAGTGCCTTACGAAAAAGATGTACAACAAGTTTGTACCGTATGGGCGCCGGGTCAGGCCTTTATGGAAGGTGCGTATCAGGTAGAAGTATACAACAAAGGATACCTGGCTGGCTCTTCCAGCTTTGAATTGAGATAGTGCTATTCTAGAAAACCGATTTATTACAAGCCGTTGGCCCCCCGCCAACGGCTTTTTTTGTTTTGGGGCATATTGGGTACTCCCATCAGATACATTTTTTATTTAAACTTCGACAAGAAGCGCAGTGCTTCTTGCAGGCGTTGGTAGTCTCCATCCTTACGGACATCAAACTTCTTTCGCTTACCCTGCTTTGACACCTCCTCTAAGGCCCTTTCCAACCGCTGCTGCTCCCTGGCCACAAAGTCGTGTCGCAGGTCCAATTCGCCCTCCAGAACTTCGTATAAATAGCGCTCGTACTGATTCAGCTGCTCCAGAATAGCTCCGTAATCAATTTTCTCATCGTACTGCGCCGCTTCCAGCAGATAATAGCTGGCGGACAATTCAACTATGCTTTCCAGACCGATACTGGCCGGTGCCAGCGCCTCGCGCAAGTAGGCGAAAGCTTGTTTGAGCTGACCCTCTTTTACCCAATGGTCTACCTGATCGTACAAATACCGTTGTAGATCCGAATCGCGACGTGGATCGGGCAACTGGGCATCAGCCAAAACTTCTCCGATACTAATCACCAGACCATTGGTCAAATCACTGTGCTCTTTTCGGTATTCCGAAAAACTGAGCCGGGACCGATCCTTTTCTAATAAGGACAGGCGATCCAGCAAATCTGCTGCCTGCTCTGATATTCGATGGGGTATGGCCTGAGTATGCGCCAGTAAGCGCTCGGCCGCCTCCAGCAGACGATTCTCCGCCAGGGGTTCGTAACATTCGACAATCGATGGCCAGTCGATCTCAGCGAAAGCCGTTTCGGTCATCAAGCTTTCCACCAATTTTAACTCCCGCTCCAGTTGATTTTTTTGTGTGGAATCGAAAGCTTTTTGGGCTTGCAAACGATTAAGCTGATCCTGCAGATTACCACGTTCGAATGCCAGATAATCGGGGCGCAGCAGCGCTTCGCTCATTTCTTCCTTTAGAAAATCACCCCACTGCCGAATAATCTGCTCGTAATCTCTCTCGTAATCCTCCAGTTCCATGCGGCCACTTTGGCGGCTTTTTTCCAGATCCAGTAAGCGTTCTTCCCATGCCCTGAATTGATTATTTAGTCCGCGCGTGGCGGCCAGCTTATCCTGGATATAATAAAGAATATTCTGGAAGTCGCCTTTCGGCAAAAGGCGAAGGATGCCGTACTCAAAGTATTCAAGGGGCGTCCCTATTCCCAGATCACCCATGTTCTCTTTTAATTGATCGGCACTGATGCCATTAATAAAACTACAAAGGGCCTCGACATTCCGGGCCCGGAATTCCAGGGTTTTTTCGAGGGAAATCGTATCGGTCTGCCACTGGGCCTCGGTGCGCTGATATTTCCACTCCCAGAAGAACCGATCAAAATTAACGGCCGTGGGCTTCAATCGCTGATCCAATTCGGCCCATAAATTCGCCCATTTATTTTTACGTAAGTGCGTATATAAGTTGTGCCTGAGCGTGATCATATTTTCCTTCGGGCCTTTGTCCGAAGGGGAATCGCGCAGGTCTTGTGCATTGACGTTCCGGATTAAATTAACTACGTATTGCCGCAGGGTACTGCGCTGCCGCTCCTGCTCCTCTGAAGAAAGAGCGGAGCCACCGATGAGTTCTTCTAAAAACGCCTGATGGTCACTCAGGATCACCAGATCATGGTAAACGGCTGTACCCATCCGGATTTGGGGTTCCAGCGCTTCCAAAGTATCGCCCACACTACGACTGGAAAGCAGCTTTTGTTGTTCTTCCTGCCAGGCACTCAAGTCATCCGTACCACTTGCTTCCTCGGCCATACTTTGGGCTTCGATATCCGGCAGTTGCCAATCCCAATTGACCCTGCTCCCCTCCGTTTCATAAATTTCCCAGAGTTTGCCCAGGAAGGCAGGATCCGGCCCTATATTCGATTCCGTTTGCTGGATATTAGAGGTATAACTCATTTGCTCCATGCTACCCGAAGAACCGTATTCCTCGACCACCCGTACGAAAGCTGCCCGAACACTTAGTCCGTCGCGCAGCGCTGCAAAAAAGTCTTCCTGGAAACCAAACAACTGCGCCTCACTTAAATCACCAGGTGCCGCAATCACGGCAGGGAAGCCAACGGCCAGTAAAGCTTCGGCGTAGGCGGCGCTGTTGGGTACGTTTAGGATAACGACGTTTGTGAAGGAGCTGCGATTGGCCAGTAAGGTAGCGAAGTCTTCCGGCCTAGTTGACTCCACAATTTCAGGCCTGGACCAGGTGGTAATCAATTCAAAATTTTCTCCACCAAAATATAATATCTGTAGATCTACCTCCGTCGACGGCGCATAGTTGTACAGGGCGAACCGATGTAAAACCAGTTTATTTTGCACCGTGATCTGTTCGGCTTTTTCCCAGGAAGATAATCCATCCCCAACATCCAATATAGTCTCCCCCAATTGATAGCCCAGGCCAAAGAGCTGAATACAGGGGGCTGCATCCGGAATCCGTAACCAGTGCTCACGGGCGGCTTCCAGGGCCTGCGAAAACGCTGATGGCTGAGGTAAATTGAGCCAGGGGTTGTTTCCAAGTTTTATGACCTGATCCTTTTCTTTAGATTCTAAAAAGTTAGCTGGCATTATTTGTAATTGATTATGGTCCAAAACCAATAACTTAAGATTTGCATTAGCAATCCATCTATTATCGATTTGAACTAATTCATTTTGTCCAACATCTAAGACATCTATTACAGTTGCAGGTATCGTCGAAGGTAGTTTTGACAATTTATTCTCTCTTAAAATAATGCTAGTCAAAGAAGACATATCGGAAAAATCTGGAAAAACTTCCAGATCACAATTACTGGCAATTAGCTCTTGTAAACTGGTTAATTTTTTAATAGACTCCGGCACTTGTATCAAGTTCGCAATGCCACTCAAATCTAATCTCTGTGCTCCTGTTTTTAAAACCTCCTCTATTCGCGCTTCCGCCAATTCCTGCGCTTTGCGCTGCGACAGACTCGGTGCCTGGCGGAATTGCACTTCATCGGAGACCACCGACTTGAGCAGGGGTATTTTTAGCGAAAGCTGATCGTCCCGATCGCTCTCCCCAATGACCATGACCTTATTAAAAGATTCGGTAGCGGCCCTGGGTCGCTCTAATAGGCCATCGCGCAGTCCCCGGGAATAATGCAGGATGTTTTCAAAACTTTTTTCCTCCTGACCGATTTGCTCCAATAGCTTATTCAGACGCAGAATTTCGCCCGTATCCTCCGCCTTTATTTTATTACTCAATAAGTTCCCGATTTCCTTCGCCGCCCGATTCGGGGCAATGACGGCCATGGCCGTCCAGTACTGTGTCTCGCGAAAAGTATCGTAGTCGCGCTCCTGCAGACTGCGCTGAATATACTGATAGAGGAAATAGGCCAGTGCCCGAATCCGATCTTCTCCAAAGCGCTCGTCCGATTTTAAAAGGGCTAATAGTTCCCGGCGCAGACTTCCCTGAATCTCGAAGACCCCCAGGCTGGTCTCCCGAACCAGATTGGACAATAAAAAATCGGATATCACCATGGGATCCAGTGGTTTGGGACGGCCCGGCACCACGGAGAAATTCGCCCACAGCTGATACAGCATGTGCACCGTCACTCCCGTTGGGAAGGCGGCATGACAAGCAAAGAGCAGGTGATCTTCATCGTAGCCCAGGGCTTCGTACTTGTCGAGGTATTGCTGTATTTTTTTATTCATCTTCCTATATTTAATCCGTCCTGCTGAACAGGGGGGATTGGTTCTAGAACTAAGGTATAAGGTAAATAAACGAGTGCCTTTAGGTACGCAACATGGGTGGAAAAACTTAGGGATCGTTACGATGATCTCAGCTTACCACGTAATTGCTTGATGGCATTACGAAATTCCAGTGGATTGCTGGAGAACATAAGTCCCGTTTTCAAGGCAATAAGCTCTGCGCTACTGTGCTCCCAACGCTTTCTGGGGATGGGATTGACCCAGACAAAGTGGGGTGCATTAATCAATTTAATAAAAGCCAGCGTTTCGCTCACTCTATCCCAATTTAGCATACCCCGAGCCGCACCTGCGTCACTAAACACCAGGACCGATGACCGCGGCTGCAGTAAAAAGTCAGCGATATCGACCGGATTCTGGAGTCCGGGGCTCCTAAACAGATAATCTTCCGGCACATTATCAAAATAAAAGACCCGTAAGTCCTGGAAGTGGCGATCCTGAGTGGCCGTCCGGATCATTTTTTCGGCCAGGCCCGCGAAGGCCACCATGGAAGGAGAGTCATCGATCAGTATGGTCAGCTGTGCCGTATTCTGATAGTCTGCCCGGAGGGCGGGTTTCCCCAAAAAACCAGTATTGGCCACCTGGCGAATGGTTTTGTCCAGATCGAGAAGCCGCTTTACACCTACTTCCTGTAAATTACGCATGGAGCGCCAGGCTTGTTGTAAGACCCGGGTCGGCAGCAGGTAATCGTCTCCCTGAATAATAAAAGATTTCTGAAAAATCAATTCGCTAATATCCCGTTGGGAGCTATCCATTTGAATACCTTCCAGCCCCTGCCCGGCCTCCTCGAAATAAATGGAAATCATCCCCTCCTGCTCCACCAGCTCTTCTGAACTGGATGTTTGCTTAGACTCCTCCGCCTCCGTCGGTGACTCTGCTGGTTTATTGTCTGTTGCATCCACCGCAGATTTGTCGGCGGGAGTATCGACAGGATCCGTTGGTTGCTCCGCATCCGATTTTCGGGCGGTATCTTTTTCCTGCTGCCGGGCCTGAATCTGTCTCAGGTATTGGTTAAACATCCGCTCGAAATCCTGCTCCTCGTGTCCGGGTTTCAGGAGGACAGTTTTACAGAGTATCAGTAGATCGGCCCTGGTGAATAAGCCATAGCCCCTGGCTAATTCCTCCAGGAGAAGTAAAAAGGTCTCCGGGTCGCTGGTGAGGCGACCGTAGCTGCGTTCGTAATGGCGCCAGCGCAAAAAGAACGGCAGTAGTGGTATGTCGTGGATATCCGGCAAGGGTATTATTTTTTAAATTCATCAAAAGCGGCCAGGGTATTCCAGTTTTTCAGCAGCACCTGTCGGAAGGGAATTTCCAGTGTACCTTTCCCGGCTTTCGCCAATTCGCTCAGCAACAGCTTGGTGCTTTCAGAGGCATCCGCCGAATCTATCCGCTGGTAATATTTGAGGGCTTCAAACCAATCGATTAGTTCGCTGGTGGAGATGGATTTCCCGGTGACCGATTTCTGATCGTTAATTTTGTCGCGAATGGCAATGAACTGTTGCACCGCCTTCTCTACGAGTTCTTCCGCTGGTTCGGGCTGGTCTAATTGGTAAAAGCGACTGTTTACAATCTTGATAAACATCTGCTCATCGAAGGGCTTGATGTAGTGAAATAGACAGCGGCGTAAAAAGGCATCCGGCAGATCTTTCTCGGCATTACTGGTGATAAAAACGATGGGTTTCACCGCGGCACTAATCCGCTCTCCCGTTTCTGAAATGCGAAAAAAGGCATTATCCAATTCATTAAGTAAATCGTTGGGAAAGTCAATGTCTGCCTTATCAATCTCATCAATCAGCAAGACGGGGCGGCGCTGTTCATCGGTTGATTTGCGAAAAGCCTGTCCCATCTCACCGTATTCAATGTATTTTTGCTTGTCCAGCTCTTTTTCCAAATCAATATTTTCATCCGCTTTTGCCTGGGCACTTAAAATCTGGGCATCCCCCAGGCGTCGGATGGCATCAAAAGAATAGAGGCCTTCCTGGGCCTTAGAACTAGATTTTATATTCCATTCGAAGTAAAGACTTCGGTAGTCCTGTTGGATATCCTGCCCATTAGTCTGATGGTATAATTCGTAGGCTACGGCCTGAGCGACGCGGGTCTTTCCACAACCCGGCTCTCCCATCAGCAGCAAAGGTCGCTTTAGCAAAATAGACAGGTTGACGGCTTTGATGAGATCGGGATCAGCCAGGTAGGGATGGATAAGTTCGGTTTTGGGCCAGGCTGCTCTGGCCGCCATTTCCGGATTGCGCTGAATGCGCACTTTTTCTTTAAGTCCTTGGCCTGCGTATTTTAGCATAAGCTTTATTTAAAGTTTAAAGTAGGGTGTAGAAATTATACATAGCTGAAATCAAATTGATCATAATAATCAGTGTAAAGCTCAGGGCGTCCGATTTGTGTACAGAAAGCCCGAATCATCGGGAGGACATATCCCTGCGATTCTGTAATCAGATGATCCCAGTCAATATCGTTGAGGTTAAAATTTTCGGGTAATTCGCTATCAAGCAGCCAGGCCTGCAGATCGGCTACCGTAAGGGGAACGATCGGCTGCATAATTTTCGGGGCTTGTTCCGGGGCGGTTATTTTTTGAAAAGCCTCCTGGAACTTAGGGAAAGACAGAGTCTTCCAATGGTGATCGCCGTCTTGCGGTGCCAGTTCTGCTTCACGGTCGAGTAGGATTAGAATGAGGCGATTGGGATAGGCGTATTCCAGATCTGCTGCTTCGGGTTTTAACTTTTCCTGCAATTCCCACCAAAAAGCACCAATGGCTTCGGCAGCCAGGTGGTTCACTCCATCAAAGAGAATGATCAGGTGCTGCTTTTGCAAAATGTCCGCAATTTCTCCGGCTACTTTTTGCGAAAGCGCCTGCCTGGGCGGACGCATCTGCAGCGCCATACGCAGATTTTGCCAGATGGCTTCGGGGGTGTAAGAATTATTGTGATTGAGATCTTCGAAGTATACCCAGGATTCCCGGAATCGATCCCTGGTGAAATGGAGTACTTCCTTGGGAGCTACCTCCTGCACCAGAAAACTATGCCCGCATTTTGGTGTTCCCTGGATCAAAAAAGCGCCGACCTGTTGGTGGTGTTTCCACTGACTAAAGTACTCGATTTGATCCTTATAATTGATGCGATTAATGACGGATCGCCACTTTGCCGCTTCGCCTTTTTTTAACTCACTAATCTTTTTTTCCAGCAGAAATAGATCGCGTTCCTTTTTTGCTCTTTGGAATTTTGCCAGTGATAATCCTTTTTGCAGCGTTTCCGTTTGCGGATCCTGGGGGCCTAGCTGTTGTAATTGGCGGATCAGTTGTTGTACCGATTGGTCGATGGCTTCCAATTCCTCCTGCATTCCTTTTTGCTTTTTCTCTTTATGTGCTAGTTGTAAGGCTTGCAGGTCTACCGCTTCTTCTTTTGGGAAATCATCCTGAAGTTTCCAGGTCAAAATACGATCCTCCCGGTAGAATAATCCCCAGGGCATCGTACCTGGTAGCTGGGGAATGCCCTGTCCCCGCACAGCCACCGGCTGGCGGATAATGCGGTATTCTCTGGCTACGGGTGCTTCCTCCTGCTCTTCGGTCAGACTTACTTTCACCAAATCCAACTGATCAATTGGCTGTGCCTCCACCCGATGCTCACCGGGCAACAGAATACTTTGCACCGCGTGATTATAAGCGGATTGTAAGTCATAGCCCAACTCAAATACCCGATAGAATTCCAGGGCAAAGTCTTTCGCACGCCGATCATTGATCTCAACGGAAGTAGCAATGACCGCCTGCACGCCAGCCGCCAAAAGCCCTTCAACCTGCTCCCGGGTGGAACAGCCATTTAAAAAGACAAACTTCAGTTTGGAATAGTCGCGAAAGTAATCGGCCAGACTCCGGGCGTGTGCTCCCTGGCCGTCAAACTCCAGTTTGGTGCCGGAGGCGTGGCCTGCGTAGTGAAATAAGACCAGCGCTTCGCGGTAATGTGGTAAATCACCCAGGATATCTGTGAGTTGGGTGTTTCCTTCTCGCACCATATTTATTTTCTCGCGCGCGTCCTTATTGCGCAGAATAGCCTTGATACCTTTCAACTCCTCGTCCAGATTTGAAAGGTGACGGTCTGCCTGATTGGCAAAACTGAAATACAAGACAGGTAAACGCGACATAGTTATTCATTTAACGGCTCTCCGCAATATTTACAATAGGTAGCATCGTTCGCATGGCCTTCCTTTCCACAATACCGACAGGCCTGAGTAGTCGTTCGTCCTTTTAAATCATTCACCATCTCTGCCGAGACAATTCCGGTCGGTACCGCGATCACAGCATAGCCCATAATCATCACCATTGCGGACAGCATTTGCCCGAGGGCAGTCACCGGTGTAATATCTCCGTAACCTACGGTAGTGAGGGTGACAATTGCCCAGTATATTCCGCGCGGAATACTGGAGAAGGCATCGTTCTGTCCACCTTCCACCATATACATAACCGCACCAATCACCACCGTAACTAAACTAATGAAGGTCAGAAAGACTAAAATCTTGGCCCGGCTGGATCGCAGGGCACGAATTATCAGTTCTCCTTCGTTAAGGAAATACCCTAGCTTAAAGATACGAAATACCCGAATAAGACGCAGACCGCGGATAACCGTAAAATATTGAGAACCGGCAATGAACAAACTTAGATAAGCCGGTAAAATCGCCAGAAAGTCAATAATGCCGAAAAAACTAAATATATACTTTGTCGGGCGGTAGATGCAATAAATGCGTAGTGCGTATTCGATCGTAAAAAGGATGGTGAAGAACCATTCCGCCCAAAAGAAAAAATCGGCGTAGGCGAGGCTGAGTGAGCTAACGCTTTCCAGCATAACAACAATCAGACTGGCGAGAATAGCGATCAACAGGATTACATCAAAAGTTTTCCCCATTGGCGTGTCTGCCTCGAAAATGATCTCGTGAATTTTTTCTTTTGTACGATTTCGCTTCACCGGTCTTGTTGACATATTTGCATTTTAACCAAAAGCCAATTTAACTTTTATCAATAACGATGACAAAATCTAAGGCAAGAAACTATATATTCAACAAAAGTTACTATATTTAAAATGTACCCGGTAAGGATCTCTTTTTAAACAACTTCTTTTATAAAAAAGGACAAAAGCTTGTTCTCTATTCCATCATTAGACTTTATTCTATTTAAGAACCAAAAACTAGTAGTGTGATTAATGCAGTCATCATTGAAGATGAGATATTAGGTCTCAACAACTTACGAAATTTACTACAACAGCACTGTGGAGGCGTCCAGGTGGTGGGTACGGCCAGCTCGGTAGCCGAAGGCATTGAGCTATTTCAGGACCCAGACATCGAAGTGGATGTGGCCTTCCTCGATATTAGCCTGCCCGATGGCTTAGTGTTCAAGCTTTTGAATCAGATTCGTCCGATTAACTTTGAAATCATCTTTGTAACGGCCTACGAAAAGCACGCCATTACGGCCTGCAACTACGCCTCGGTGGGCTATATTCTTAAGCCCATTGATCCGGATGCCCTGCAATTAGCGGTAGCTCGTATCGAACGACGCCGGGCGGATGCCATGGAGAAGCGCCTGGAGCTATTTACCAACCACTACAATAATCCGAACGTATTCAATAAAATGAGTATTTCGGCGATTGATGGTATCCATTTTGTGAATATCAAGGATATCATCCGCTTTGAAGCGGAAGATAATTACACGCATATCTATTTGATCGGAGGAGAACGCATCACCGCATCCAAAACGATTAAATCTTACGAAAAAATGCTGAACGCCTACAATTTTTATCGCGTTCACAAACGACACGTAGTTAATTTGAACTACATTCGTAAGTTTACCCGGGGAGAAGGCAGTATGGTCATCATGGAGGATGGCCTGGAAATTGACGTTTCACGCCGCCGCCGCCCGGCATTTTTGGAGCGTTTGCGCCAATTGCAGGCGGGACCACTACCGCAATAGGGGTATTTTCAGGTTCAAAAGCTATAAAAAACGGGTAGATAGTTTACATTTTGCCCGCTTTTCCGTATATTTAAGAATTAATATTACTTGTATTTACCGATTATTGAATACCGTAACCTTTGACTTAAGCATTACTGAATAAACTGGAGGAACGTAATTTAATCTTAGGCTAGTTTTGAAAACTGCTTTTTGTCCAAAAAACAACACTATGGGAAAGAAAAAATTAAATCTGGACGAACTAAAAAAAAGCCTTAAAACCGTCAACAAGCGTAAAATGAAAAACATTGTTGGTGGTCGACAAAGGAATAAAAACCGAAAAAATTGGAGTGACGGCTGTGGAGGTAAAATTCCACAATAAGTCACGCTAATTATTCTTAAGCCCAAAGGACTATTCCGGTGCATCCGGTCTAGTCCTTTGTAATTTACACTACCCATGGTAACAAGATTTACCCAACCCTACGATCTCGAAAAACTAGAATACAAAATTCTGGCGAACCTCCCTCCCCACCAGAAAATTGTCTACGTCGAGCAACTGGTATCCGTTTACGCTTTCATCAATGTCGTTAGGGCAGATGAGCTGCTGGATAAATTCGAACTACTAGTAGAGCAGACGAATCTACCCGATATGGAGCTCGCTTATAATTGGTGGCGCGGTATCGTGGATAATCATTTGTATAAGCACGAAAGCTCGGTGGAGCACTTTGAGAAGGCCATTGATATTGCGGAAGCCAGAGCCGCCGCCATGGAGTTAGCCGAACTGTATATCGATTTTATTGGCGTCTGTGTAAATACCAAAGAACTGGAAAAGGCCTGGGACTACCTGGAAAAAGCCGATGATCTACTGGAGGCCTTCCCCAATCCGCTATTGTATGCCCGCCTGCAACTGCGTTATGGCTATTACTACCTGCAAGACAGCCTCTTTTATTTTAATGCCGTAGAGTTTTTAATTGATGCCAAAAATATTTTCACCAGCCACGAAGAGCCCCTCAGCCTCAAGAACATATATTTCCTGATCATGACCTACGGTGGTTTCGGCGAACTCGCTGCATTTAACGGTGTAGAAGATGACATCATCGAGGCCCACCAAACGGCCATCGAACTGGGAGAGCAATCAGGCGTATCCATTCGGCTCGCCTGGAACTACCTCTCCGCTGGAAACGGACTCATGTCGGCCGGTGAGTTAGAGCTGGCAGAAGAGCACTTCAAAAAAGCACAACATATTAAGCAGGACCCCAGCACCATCGCCATCGCCAGTGCAACGGCCAATCTGGGTTTTATCCAACTTGAATACGAAAACTATCAACAGGCACTAGACTTTTTCGACAAGGCCGATGAATTATACAAGATCTACAGTCCGGATGACATGCGTAATATCGCAACGGTAGCCAGCTGGCGGGCACAGGCCTACTCCGCGATTGGCAAAAAGAAAAAAGCCAAACGCTACTTCCTACAAGCCCTGGATTTACTAGAATCGGGAGAGGAACAAAACGATAAAATCATCTCCAACACCTATAAACAATTTGCAGACTTCTATGCGGAGTTAGAAGACTATAAGCAGGCTTACGAATGCCATATTCAATACACGAAATTTCGGGAAACACACGAACAGTCCGTTAAAAAACAAGAGATCCTTCGGATCACTGAAGAGTACGAGTCTAAAAAGAAAGAGCAGGAAGCAGTACTCCTTCGATTAGAGCGTAACAAACTACAAATGAAGGCATTACGGGCGCAGATGAACCCCCATTTCATGTATAATGCGCTGAACGCCATCCAAAACTATATCACTTCGGAAGACAGCACCTTTGCGGCCAGTTACCTGGCAAAGTTCTCCAAACTCATGCGCAAAAGCCTGGAATATTCCGATCTGGAATACATCTCTCTCGAACAAGAGCTCGAGTTCCTGAAAAACTACCTGGACATCAATCAGAAACTGCGGTTTGACCAGCTTAATTACACGATTGAGGTAGACGACGATATTGAAGAAGATATCATGGGGGTTCCTTCCATGATTGTACAACCCTACGTAGAAAATGCCATCGAACACGGCCTGCGAACTAAAAAAACGGGCGGTGTGGTTAAAGTCATCCTGCGCTTACTTAATCAGGAAACCATTTTGTGTGTAGTAGAAGATAACGGCATCGGAAGAGATGCCGCTGAGGATCATCAAAGCCAGCATCAGGAACACAAGTCAAAGGGTACCCGAATTACCGAAGACCGACTGCGATTGCTCAACCAGGGCAATCAGGTCCAGGTCTACGTGGAAACCATTGATCTGTTTGATGAGGAAGGCGTTGCCTGTGGCACCCGTGTTGAAATAAAAATTCCGATCGTAAACATCCTAAAGGGAAATGCCCAGGCACCGGTTTCTAAAGTATACTTACCTATTCCCAATCAATCTGGCTCAGTAGCTAAAAGCTAGAGAAACTGTGCCGACATAAGTGTATATTTGATCACAGTTTTCTCATAGTATGTTTAAAACCTGTACCATCCTCCGGTCCAGGTTTTTTTTTGCCCGCGATTACCCTTTTCATAAGTCTATCTCCCCCGTATCATCAAGAAAGGAAACCATTGTCTCATTGCTCTAAAATCACATACATAAAAAACTTATATTTGTTAGGTAGTTTTCTCATAGTATGTTCCAGGCTCCTACATTTGTGAAGGAAAATTTTCCCAGGGTGTAGGAGCCTTTTCTATTCTACTCCCTGCCAATCACGGTGAATCTTTTTTCCAGCCGGTAACCCTGATCATCAACGACGACCAAATGATGGGGACCTTCCCCCGGCTTGAGTTCCAGGCTATGGAACTGTTGGGTCTCTCCGACAAAGTGTTCATCCAAATGCCAGAAGAGCCGGGCTGAACTTCGGTCATGCGCTACTTCAAAGACCGTACGGGACAAATGGCCGTCTAAATCTTTGGGCACATAGATTTTATAGCTATTTCGGGGATAGATGAGCTCCATTGGCTTTCTTCCCGCCGCTTGATCGCATTTGGACGACCAGGGAGGTACCCCTTGGTACTCTGGATGGTAGCGCCGATAATAATAACTCTGCAGCGCAGGCAAGACGAGGTAGGTTTTTTGTTGCATGGCGAAAGGTGAAGCACAATCGTTGGTCACCCGCCACTGTCCCGTCTCATCCAATTGTACACTTTGGTGGAAATGGCATTGCGTAAAAGCCTCCGCACCTTTGGGTACCCAAAGGGTATCTACCGGGCAGTTCGGTTTTGCCAACATACCGGTGGTGGCGCAGGTTGGCAGGGGTAACATATCATCATAGGGCACCTCATAAGCGGCCGCAAAACCACTACCCCCCGGAGAGGGTAACAAACGGAACACGTCAAACATTAGTGGTGCAGCTGCCTGTACACCAACCAGCCCTGGTCGTCCTTCCCCATCGGCATTGCCTACCCATACCCCGACGGCGTATTCCTTTGACAGGCCAATGGCCCAGGCATCCCGAAATCCAAAGCTGGTGCCCGTTTTCCAGGCGATACCCTCCTGTGATCGAAAGATCTCCCACTCCCCTTCCGAATCGGGACGTTTGACCTCCTGCATCGCCGACAGTGTCCACCAGGCCGCCCCGGCACCAATCTCCGAAGGCTCCCGGCTAGCCCCACTAAGCGGCGGTATCTCGCCATATAAAACAGGTTCTCCCAAAGGCTCCGCCGGATATCGACTATCGTTTTCGAGAAAGAAATCCAGGGTCTGTCCCATCTTTGCATAAAGGCTTGTGATCTCTTCCAGCGTTCCTTCTGCGCCCCCCAACACCAGGGTCAGACCGTAGTGTTCCGGACGCCGACGGATGGTGCTCATCCCCTGGCGACGCAAATCTCCGTGAAACTTTTCCAGACCGTAGGCCTTAAGCAGGTTGACAAATGGGATATTGAGCGAACGGGAAAGCGCTTCGTCGGCGGGAATTAAGCCCTGGTGATCTCGGTTGAAATTTTCGGGTCGATAGCCGTTAAAATCAACTGGAGTGTCTGACAGAAACTGTCGGGGTAAAATAGTGCCCGCCTCCATAGCACGCGCATAAAGAAAGGGCTTAAGAATGCTACCTGTACTACGCGGAGCCCTAATAATATCCACTTGTTCACCGTGTTCTGATCCAGCCCCCGGCGTATTACCCACGTAAGTAACCACCCGATTGGTGGGTAAGTGAATAATAAAAACGGCGGCATTGTGAATGAGGTTATCCCGTAGCACGGCCTGATGCTGCTGTACACTTCGGTTGACTGCATTTTGCAGATCAGCATTAATATGGCTGCGAATGCGACTTTGCTGAAGTAAGCCCGATTGCTGGGCTTTCGCAAAGCGCTGCAGCAAATGCGGTGCCAATTGGGGAAGTGGTAAGGGTTTTTGCGGTAAAGGTTCTGCTAAGGCCAGTTCCAGTTCTAACTCGTCCAGCGTGCCGTTTTCGTGTAAACGGTACAGCAAACGATCTCTTTTTTGGCCTAAAGCCGCCCGATTACGCCCCGGATGGATCAAGCCAGGACTATTCGGTAATACCGCCAGGGTGCTCGCCTCTGCCCAGGAAAGTAACCGGGGAGATTTTCCAAAATACCGCCAGGAAGCAGCATCCAGTCCCACTACATTCCCACCGAAAGGAGCGTGCCCTGCGTAAAGTTGAAGAATTCTTGACTTGGAGTATCGCCATTCCAGACGAGTAGCCAGCATGATCTCCCGGCATTTATTCCAAATCGTACGGGGCGGGTTCTTCAGTGCCAGGCGAATGACCTGCATCGATAAAGTACTCCCTCCGCTAACCACCCTACCCGCCCGCAGGTTTTGGCGTACAGCCCGAAGCATAGCCCACAGGTCTACACCAGGGTGCTGATAAAAACGCTGGTCTTCAAAGGTGATCAGGGCCTTTATATATTTTTCCGGAAGGGAATCCTGAGCGGGAAAACGCCATTGCCCATCGGCTGCTATTTTAGCTGCTAACAACTGCCCCTGCTGATCTTCCAAAACGACGCTGTAAGGCAAATTAAATAGCCTTCTCGGCAAACAGAAGATATAGACCAAGAGGAAAAGGCAGCCAATCATCAGGCCCTTTTTATAGTGCTTTCGCAAAAAAGCCAGGCTATTCATCCTGTATGATCTGTTCCATTTCATGTAAAAGGTCTCGTTCTTCTTCTTCAACCGTCATTTTAATAGCCTCCGATTCGAGGTATTCTGCTGCTAATATCGAAAAATTATCCGCCAGAATCTCGTCGGGATGGATGATATACCTTGTATTTTTCCCGATCTGCGCCCACAAGCTTTCACTAATCAGCTGCAAATTAAGAGGTGAAGTGCCAATATCCGTGGTCTGCAAAGTGAAGCCCCCTTTCTCATTTGGTACCACGGGGTAAAAATTCACCGTTAAATGTGGGAAATTACCCGATGCCGCTGCCGAATACTGATGAAAATCGGAACTGGTCAGTGGAATACAACGGTAATTATTACCTGCCCCATCGCGCAAGTCAATGGCGTAAGTATAATCGATACCATCGGGGTTGAGCAAAATCGTTTCCCGTAAAGATGCCGGCATCTCCAGCTGATCGGGGCTAATCCCCAGGGGATGAAATCCAATCATGGCGTAGAGTGCATCCCGCTTTTCCGGATGATATCGCGAATAAATATGGAAAATTTCGTGAATCAATATGCTTCGCATTATCTCTCCCTCCCGCTTAGCAAGTTCGTATGCCGGGATGATGATATTATTCTCCCGGGTATAAAAAACGGAGGGACCGTAATGCCTCCCCCCCACCTTGATCAGGTTAATATCCTGATCGAGAAGGGAAGGATCAATTTTATTAAGCACCCGGCCAATTTCCCGCAACAGATTACTGAGGAAATCTTTGTCTTCGGTGGTGAAATCCTTAACATCATCCTGGAGAAAGCTCTTGTACTCCGCCAGGTAGCGAGTCCGCGTCGCCGAATCCGGTAGTACGGTCTTAGATTGGATTTCGATATCCGTAGGGCTAACCTTATCGAAATAATGTTCCACCCTATCCTGTACGATCGCCTGTTGTGCCTGAGCCTGATTGAGGAAAGTCACCTGCGTACCACCGGGCAATTCTACATTTCGCCGTTTATTCTCTTGCTGACAGGCGGTGCCAGCCACAAATAAGACAAGGAGTAATAAGCAGTAGTTTTTCATCATGACCATTTTAAATTAAGGAAGTTAGTATAAGAAGTGCTTTAAACTTCTAAGAACCACAATTTTCTAAAAAAAGATATAATCCTAAAAAAGATTCGCGAATTATTAACGAAGTTGTTTAAAAACTCCTCACTGAGCCCTTGGCAACACATTGAAAGCCAATACCAATCATCTCACCAGGAATTCTTAAACAACTTCAACAAGTGGAAAACCAGTTATACCCCTTTTATCGTACATTAAAGTAAAATGACAACAAACGGACAGTCGTTCCGTTGCACATATTGTAGATTGAAACTTTCAAATAGAAAGCTAGACTTACGGGGTCCGGGAGACCTACAATGTCATATTTCTATTAAACTCGACCATTCAACAATTCAGCCGCCACAGGCGAACAACAACAAGGATACATGGGAATTAAGCAACGTACTAAATCACTTAAGTCAACCGGAAACAAATTATCAGACACCTTTTATCAGCTGGAAGTACTCAGCGGTCAGGATAGGGCCGATGCCAATATGGACAAGTTCGAAGATAAAATATCGGGCCTGGGTTACGAATCTTTTCGCCCCACCGGAATTGAGATCTTTCAGTTGAATATCGGTAAACTGTGTAACCAGACCTGTACTCATTGTCACGTAGACGCCGGCCCCGACCGCAAGGAAGAAAACATGGACCGTGCCACGCTGGAGCAATGCCTGAAGATCATTGCCTCGGTAGACAGTATCCACACCGTGGATATCACGGGAGGTGCTCCGGAGATGAATCCGCATTTCCGTTGGTTCGTGGAAGCAGTAAGCAAGTTGGGTAAAAAAGTGATCGACCGCTGTAACCTGACCATCATCATGGCCAACCCCAAGTACCGTGACCTGCCGGAGTTTTTGGCAAAGCATAAGGTGGAGGTAGTCTCTTCCCTACCCTACTTCTCCAAGTCGCGTACCGACGAGCAACGTGGTGACGGCGTCTTCGAAGATTCTATTAAAGCACTACAACTACTGAATGAAGTGGGCTATGGTAAAGAAGGAACTGGTCTTAACCTGCACCTGGTCTACAACCCCAACGGCGCCTTCTTACCGGCCCGCCAGGATGTACTGGAAATGGAATTTAAGCGCCAACTGAAGAAGAAATTTGATATCGAATTCAATGATCTCTACGCCATTACCAACTTACCGGTAGCCCGTTTTCTTGATTACCTGATCGAATCGGGTAAGTACGAGGAATATATGCAGAAACTGATCGATGCGTTCAATCCCGGTACGGTGCAAGGACTAATGTGCCGTAATACCATTTCCGTCAGTTGGGATGGCTACATCTACGATTGCGATTTTAACCAAATGTTGGATCTGAAGGTCGCCAATCCGGTCCAACACATCAACGACTTCGACGACGCCGAGACGCTGAACGATCGGGAAATCCTGCTCAACCAACACTGCTACGGCTGTACCGCCGGTGGAGGTAGTAGTTGTGCCGGAGAGGTGATGTAGATTGGTTTAGTGGTTTAGTGGTTTAGTGGTTTAGTGGTTTAGTGGTTTAGTGGTTTAGTGGAATTTAATTTGACAATGGTGATTAAGTACTCTTTCTTTTCCTTATTATCTATGATTTCCAGGCGGTAAGATCCAGGTGGTAAAACCAATGCTTTTTGATCGGTAACTTTGCCGGTGAGTTCTATGATATCCACCGGAACGGAATTTGGTTGCTCCTTTTTCCGGTAGGCTTTAACCAGACAGGGACAGGACAGCTTTTCCAGTAGCTCTTCAGGTACTTGAAAGCTTTGGTAAGTACTATCCCGATAAAGCCAATCTGGGCGTCCTGCTACATATTGCGTAGGAGGGTGATAGACTAAAAGATCGTATTTATCGAAACCTTTGGGTCCATTAAAAGGGACATTCTTATCGTTTAATAAAACAGCCGAAGTACCAGCATCAATCAAAGAAAAATAAGGACTATTAGGCGTTTTAAGGCGCTCCGTCAGCACTTCCTGATTAATGGTAAGGGGATTTATCCCGGATAGTTCCTGGATAATAGCACCGAGCCATTTCGTTTTACCGTAATTCTCCTCCCTTCTTTCACGGATGCTTTCTACCAAATGAGCATAACCACAGTATAACAATATCTTAGCCCCGGGATCCTCTTGCAGTATTCTCATCACATGGAGGGCCTGAGCAGAATCTCTTTCCATATCCTGAAAAGGTGTTCTTTCGTAAGCAACTACCGTAAATCCCATTTCAATTGCTACCCTGATTAAATTAGCAAATTGGGGCTCTCGGGTGTAATAACCGGTGTATTGACTATTCAGAGGGTAACCTCTTTTATTTAATAGTGTATCGCTCCCTAATGTCAGGGAATCAGAAAAATTGGGCGAGAGGCCTTCTAAACCCAGATATCGGTACCCATTTTGGTATAGCCCCCCTAACAAATCCTGTACAAAAACGCGATGGCGTGAATTATTATGGGCCTCGTTAATCATCAGGATACGCTCCCTTCGGGATCTATCCAGAATATATGCTTTAGCGTTATATGGCGAAAAAGAGCTGAAAAAGGAATACTCCTCATCCTTTAGGTTTCCTTGCATTTCACCGGCCTTTTCCCTGGTATCCGGTTCCAGTTCATAAGCCCGAAGCGCCAGCTGATATTCCCCTATGAAGGAATATTCCCAGGCTTTTTGTACAGGTAAAAGATCACTATCGGCAATTTCCCCACTGAACAGGTAAGCTGCCGGCTTGATTTCTTGTCCCTGACCAATAATTCCAGCGCATAAAAGAATAAAGAGTAAGGTAAGACGCATGTAATTGATTTTTGACCATTCCAATAAATCTCAGCTAAGCCTTACCCAGATCCACCGCCCGTTCGTAGGCCGCCCGTGTGGCGGTAACAATATCGGCCTCCACTTCCGTATCGCGGAAGGATTTCATGGCCGCTTCGGTGGTTCCCCCCTTCGAGGAGACCCGCTTGATCCATTCTTCACAGGACAGGTTAGTAGCCAGGTATAATTCGACGGCCCCCAGGAAGGTCTGGCTGACCAGCAGTTCGGCTTCGGCTTCACTAAAGCCCAGTTTTCGGCCGGCTTTGATCATGGATTCCATGAAGTGCCAAACGTAGGCCGGACCGCTGCCCGAGATGGCCGTCGAAGCGTCGATGGCATCTTCGTTTTCGACGTAAACGGTTTTACCCGTCGTATTCAATAAGTTTTGTACCGTTACCAACTCGATCCGGGTCACCGCTTCAGAAGAAGTGAAGGCGGTCATGCCCCGTCCGATCTGGGCGGGCAGGTTGGGCATAGCCCGAATGATTTTTTTGGCTTGCAGAGCTTGAGCAATGGTTGCTATCTTCACCCCCGCCATAATGGACAGGAAAACCTGCTGATCATCTACCAAAGGGCGCAGGCTGGCAAAGACGGTCGACGAATCCTGGGGTTTAACCGCAAAAATGACCAAATCCGCCTTAGAGATGCAGTCCTCAGCCCGACTGTAAACCGTACCAATGTCTTTTTGAGCAAGATCCTCAGCCTTTTCCGGAGATTTTTCCAGGATCATCATATTCTCCTTACTCGTAATGTGCGAGCGCAGAAAACTTTGGGCATAAGTCAGGCCCATATTGCCGCCGCCGATAATGAGTATCTTCATCTGTATATAATTTTAGTAAAGTATTGTTTTACAAATAGTTATGCGATTTCAAAAAAAACTAAAATTCCGCAAAATCTTTTGCCGTGCTTACCTTATCCATTTGGCCACATAGCTACCCGACCACCTGAATATTCCCGCGTCTCAGCCATTTTAGCGAAGTCGTCAGGAAGAAGCCGTTAAAAAGTTGGCCTTGTTTGAGTGAAACCAAAACCCCAGGCT
>Ga0102940_1000054_pt1 | contig 71616 bp, 55 predicted proteins | sample SalPonR2_C_D1_MG_FD_78215 | JGI IMG/M metagenome (GOLD analysis project Ga0102940, IMG submission 78215) | Salt pond soil microbial communities from South San Francisco under conditions of wetland restoration - Salt Pond MetaG R2_C_D1_MG | ecosystem: Environmental > Aquatic > Marine > Intertidal... | reverse complement strand
GCATATCCCCAAAACCAAAATCCCTCACGTACTCCATCCACCCCGACTTATACAGTATGACATTATAGCGATCAGCGACTGCACTACAGTCGCCCGGGCGGAGTATGACGTGTAAACTTTACCCTGCCATGTAACACATATTTTTTTTAACCAATATGGGCGGATGCCGAAAAGCCCTTCTAGAGTAGGCATTTTATTTATTTAAATCAATTAGACATGAAAAAGTTTTTTAGTTACGCTTCCTGCACGATGTTTTTATTATTTATACTGAGTGCCACCATTTTAGAAGCACAGATAACTGAAAATGATGCAGTAATTGGTAATCTTCGGGCGTTAAATCATATTAAGATGGGCACGAACTCTCAAACCAATAAAATTGAGATTACGCCGGATAAAATCAATTTTGGGAGCAGACAAGGTCAGCACATCAATCTGTATGATACCCGTTATGGAATCGGGATAGAAAGTGGTACTCAGTTCTTTAGAACGGCTAACCAATTTAAATGGTATAAAGATGAGAACCTGCGCATGATTCTAAAGGATGACAACTTAGGCATTGGCACCAGTAATCCAACGGAAAGATTACACGTGGCGGGGAATATAAAGGCCACGGGTACGATTGATGCAACAAATATCACGGTTAATGGCAGCAGTGTTGTCCCTAATTTTGGTCAGGTAAATAGTCATTCTACTTACCAGGATTTTAATGCCACAGTAGCGGAGTGGGGTTGGAACTACGTACAGGGAAGTACAAATGGTCCTAATAGCGAATCTAGTCAGTGGTATCGATTTGTGGGGTCTTTAGGTAAAGAGTATGCTATTGACCAATATCGCATTGAGCTCGCTTATCCCAGGTTCAATCAAAAGGAAGCTGGCGTCTGGATGAGAACCATGGAAAATGGGACGCTCAAGGAATGGACAAAGATAAGTGGAGGCAGTGATATATTGAGCTTTGCTTTAAGTCCATATTATGGTGTTAATCCTGGCGAGCCCGCCGGAGTTACTGTTGGAAATGCCATGGTTGGGCAGTTGCCATCAGCCGATGGAATGGCCTTTTTTGGGAATAAAGTTCTTGATCACTCAAATAGCGTTAACAATTTCGCCTTTGCACAGAGTGGTGCTGGAGTTACTTACTTTAATTCTCCGAGTAGCATAAATATGTCCATAGGTGGCCCCAGTTCTTTAAAGGTACAAATCCATGACGCTTATACCGATTTTCGCAGTCCTACCGTTTTTAGGGATAAGATGATCATAGGGGGTAGCGGACCCTCCGATATTCCGGATGGGGTTGACGTTCATGTTGATGGTCGACTTTATATTTCAGAGAATGGTGGGTCAGAAAAAGGGTTTACAGATATGTCAAGTAGTGATTCTCCCTACCACGACTACTTACTTTGGGTAGAGGAAGGCATCGTCAGTAAGGATTTTGCCCTGTCAGACCCATATCTGGAGGAAGGCTGGCCTGATTTTGTGTTTGCAGAAGATTACAACCTGAGCAGCCTGTCCGAGGTACAGACATTTATCCAGCAAAACGGCCATTTACCTACTATTCCATCCGCACAGGAAATCGGTGAGCAGGGGTACTCGGTACACGATATGAATAAGCGCATGCTACAAACGGTAGAAGAACTGACGCTGCATACGATTGCACAGGATGAGCATATCATTAATCTCGAGGAGCAGCTCAGTAGCTTACTAAAAAGAGTGGAGCAGTTGGAGCAGCAGTAGTTTTAGGCTTGAGAATAGCTTATTTCAATTCATCTATTACCGAAGACTGGGAAACCGAAAGGTCTTACATAAGGCTCATTTATATCTGGTATAAAACAAAGGGTAGCTTTTTATAGCTGTATTCACAGATAAAATGAGCTAATAAAAAGAATTAATCATGAGAAATATATTTATACGACTGTCCCTACTCCTACTAGGTATAGGTATAGTCACAATTAGCTGGGGGCAAACTGCCCCTCGGCACTACTTACTGAGCAAGGAGGTGAACTTAAGGACGCTTTACCGAATGAAAATTGATGGAGAGCACGGCATTAAAGCTGCTGGTTTTAATTCTGCTAATGGAGATAAGGCAACGATCAGTGTAGTCACCACCGCCGGTGGCAAATATCATGCTACCTGTAATGGTACTCCGATCCCAGGACAGTTTAAGGAAGATCACTTCCAACTTTACGCTGCCTATGTCACCAGCCCCTCTATCATTGAATTTAGACACCGGGGGGATCAGGCCAATAGTCCGCGCAAGACGCATAAGAAAGGAGGCGAATACCGGTTTGAGCGATGTAATACGGAGCAGACAGATACCCGTGCTTACGTCAGAAATCAGGCCTTTCTGGTAGACTGGGCAGTGAAGGGGCGCAATGCTGGGGCGAAGCATCCCTTCATAATTGGCTCAGATGAGTTATGGGTCCATGTAATCCTTACCCTGGAGGGTAATGTCACCCTTAGTAATATCAATAGTGTCAAAATACCGAGCATTGGTGAGATTCCAATCAGCGAGTTTAGTAACAATGCGGTCAGCCGCCGGATCGAGGTATATCGTGCTCATAACAATTCGCCGGTAGCCTCCTACGATTGGTTACCCGGGGAAAATGCCCCACTGTTACAGCTTCAAATGGGAGACTCCGTGGTGTTCAAATCCAATACGCGCGATTTAAGGCTGGACGGCTTAGCAGATATCTGGATTGCTCGTTCGGCCGGGGAAAGCAAGTACTATTGCACGCCGTCGATCAAGATGGGGGGCTACCGGCCCTTCCTGGGCTACGATGCCAAGGTGCACGGAGTGGGGTTGCGGCAGTACGAAGGGCTGCTGGCCCAAAATCCACGCTACCCGAGTATGCGACAGACCCCCAATAATCACAATACCTACTATACCTACTGGATAGCGCAGCGGCACATGAATGCCGATGTTTCGGCTTATAATGCGCAAGCTCATGGAAATGCGGCATTTGACAAAGTCAAGCACGCCTCCAATTTCAATCAGGCTAACTTTCCAATTGGCGGCGGGCAAACGGTGACTGAGCAGCGGAACAATCAACGCGAAGGCTACAATATGGAGATCTTGGATCGCTTCTTCCAGGCCATGGGTACCAATAAAATTCATAACCACATCGACGATTATCGGTATCCAAATTTGACGGGCAATTTTATTGCCGGTCTTGACGGTGATGAGCTGCTCTACATCAACCATCCCTACGGCGAATTTACCACCCTAAACGACGGTGAAGCAGTCGCCCGGCAAGGGGTAGAATCTTGGAAGAAGCTCAGAGATTGGGAGTCGGCTGATGATGATCCCATTGCCTGGATGGTACAAACCTATCAGTCGAATCGATTAGCCCAGCTTGATGATGATGAATTTGAGGAATACGAAAGGCGATACACGGCTAAGGCTTTGGTCTACAAGGGCTACGAGATTCTGGACGAAAACGAATACGTTTATGATCCTAACTACGCGGCTAATGCGCAAGAAAAGTTTTTCCACTACACCCGGCCCATCATCCACACGCCCGGTGGTAATCCCATCCCGGAAAGAGGGCTGATTAAATGGATGGACGGGGTACGCACCCTAGATGTTGACCGTGAGATTAGAACAGCCGTCCAATTCCCTGGCAATTATCCAAATGTATCTTTCTCCGGAACCATTGAAGGAGATGATAGTCCCGCTCGCTACGAAGTAGGGGTAACCTACCGGATTCCTTACGGCTTATATCTCAATAAGCCCGCAGCAGGGGAGTACCTATTAGAGTACACCAATGAAAATGAACTAGGCTTTCTGACCAAGCAGTCGGTGGTGCTGGAACCTGGTAACCCCAATGTCTATGTGGACGATGACTGGATTGGTACTCCTTTCAATATTGAAGGAGGTGGGTACCACGAAGTCACGTTGTTGTATCGCCGCAATAGTACGGCCACGCCAGTGATTGTGGCGGGTAAGGAACTGCGGGTGGTTGATCTGCGCTTCGTGGCCGTACCGGGCAGTAAGGGTGCCGATTTTGCTGCTAATCCTTCCATATTTACGGCTAATGGGGCCATTGATCTGAAAGAAGGCCGTGGTGATGGTAAGGTCTGGTACTTGCGCGAGCGAACCTTTCCTAGTGCTACCGATATCAACACTTACGGTAATAGGGACTACAATTTCAACCGGATTTACAGCTTTGCCGTAGGAGATAGGGTGGTCTTTAATGCTATGGATGCCGATCCGCACGGTTTTTTGCACTACGATACCGAGTGGTATATTTCTCAGCGCTTGATGAGTAAATGGCTAACAGACCAGGATCTGGTCAGTAAGATCACCTGGTACATTGATGGAGAGTTAGAAGGTAATGGTAGACATTTTGCGTACACCTTTGCCGCAGCAGGTAAGTTTACGCTGGAAGCCAAATTCAATGAGACTTCCTTGGTCAAACACAAAATCATTGTTCGACCAGAGGCTTACGTGAACAATAGCAGCAGTACGAAAGGAACGGCGCAGTTCTATGACATCAGTGAGGAGCAGAAAACGTGGCTACGGGATTTCCTGCAGTTACCCAGTCTAGATCTAAGTCAGGCCAAGGTGGTGAAGGTGGAAGACATCTTCAGCCGTTACACCTATGTCGATGGGCAGCGAGCCCCGATCAACAACACCAGCAATAAGCCGAACCGCTATGGTCCGGAAGGAGATTTCAACGCCAAATTCCGCTGGGCTTTACCCCATCTTCCTGGGGTGCTGTATTACGACGGCACGATGATCGAGTCCGCGAATAATCGCCCCCCGGTTCAGTTGACCTACGATGACCAAGTAAGAGCGGATGCGGATTGGATTCCGGACGATTGGATTCGACATCATGTGGGCGAGAACCCTAATGATATCAACCCCGCCATCTTGAGTGAACCCGAACAGGCTGCCAAAACTTATTGGACGCCCCAGTACGAGCCCTGGCAATGGCGTCTACCCTGGGTTGCCACTACCGCCTGGCATGGTTATCGTACGCGCTGGAACATTAAAGCTTTGTACAATATGCAGGCATTGTTCGATAACAACCAAGGGGCCTTTTCCGGCACCAAGTACGGTTTAACCGACCTCGATACCTACCGGCAAAACGTCTACGGTAATGATACACCTAATGGCAATGACGCTAGCCAGGTACTACCTGGATACGATGAGAGCCATCGCAAGATGTACGACTTCTTCTGGGATTTGGTCAGTGGTCGCAAGCTGGTGGTCAATGCGGGGAATTTGACAAATGGCGCTTCCTTCACGGTGTATGCCGAAACCCAGGATGGTGCGCGGGGAGATCGTATTGCAACTGGCACATATTCAGGGGCTTCCACTGCTCAGTCGTATGATCTGCAAAATATGGATAAAGCAGAACTCGGCTCAAGAGAAAGCTTCGGGTCTTCGCTACGCGTTTATCCTAATCCAACGCATAGTGTTACGAATTTATTTTTTGGACTGGCAGAAGCAGGTACGGTTGATGTGCGTATTACTAACCTTGCGGGGCAACAGGTGTATCGGCAGTCTCTGGGTTGGTTAGATGAAGGGAGTCACTCAATTGAGCTCAACGATTTGTACTTAACTCCTTCCGCTTATTTATTGGAAGTTACGAGCCCAGCGAAGCGTTGGGTTGAAAAGTTAGTTATCCAGAATTGATGAAGGGATGGAGCTATCGAGTGAGCTAATTAAGGTTTTACTGGGTAGCTCCTTTCTTTGCTATAATCTGCAGCTGGCATAGCCTTTATTAAACTAAATAACTAAAGTAATGATTGAATTATTTTTGCACTTATCCAGTAGTAGGACAGGGTGGCAGGTTAAAGTAGTTTGTTGTTCATTTATGTTACTTTTTTCAGCTGGAATTTTGGCGGCTCAGGTACGTTCTTATCATATACCGGCCCGCCTAAACCCCAGACATGCCTACCCGCTGGATGGGTTTGACCATACGGGCCTGGTGGTCAATGTGCCTGGCCCCGGGCAATGGGATTCGGTAGTGGTGGAGATGACCACCAGAGATGCGGTGCAGCTAACAACTTCTTGTGAAGGAGGTATAAATTACGCGGCCTTTCCCTTATTTCGTGCCTCAGTTAGTCAAAATACGGGCAGTACAGTGGCTGGTTCGGGGATTCCTGGCCAGCGCTACTACAAAAAATCGTGGGGCTATGATATCTACAAATGCCGCTCCGCCAACACGAGTTCTTCCAAGTACTACCAAAATCAGATTCAGGTAGCGGATCGGATTCTGCCTCCGTATCGCTTCAAACACTTGGGCCGGCACCACTTCGATGTGATTATCACCCTGGAGCTGTACGGAGAGGTCAACCTCAGTGATGTTGAAAAGGTGGTACTACCGGGTGTGACGCCTTTGACGGGTTTAGACTTTCCGGATCCCCTACCTACTTTTGTGCAAGGTGCAGACATGTCAGGCGTTAAAATGATGGAGGATGAAGGTATTCGCTGGTCCTTTGGTGATTACGAAATGGATCCTTTCAAGTTGTTGTCTGATTTTGGGGGTAATATCGCGCGCTTTAGGGTATGGCTGGATCCAAAGTACGCAATTCCTGAAGATCCCAGCTGGCCGGGGAGTATTCCATCCGAATTTGCGGACCAGGCATTTCCCTACAGTACGATAGAAACGGTTGTTCCGGATATTCTGCGGGCTAAGGCGCAAGGTCTTAAAGTAATATTAGATTTTCATTATTCGGACACCTGGACTGATCCAGAGAAAAATCAGATACCTGCTGCCTGGCAGGATGCGATTGGGGATCAATCAGCTTTAAGTGCTGAATTAGCGGAGTATACGAAGTTTTCATTGGACTATCTCAGTGCGAATGGTGCCCTGCCTCATTACGTGCAAATTGGTAACGAGATAAATAGTAATATTTTAATGAGCGGGGCTTACAAGGATATGAGCCTGAGTCAGATTGCAAATGAACTTGGGGTGGCAGAAAGTAAGCTTAATGGCGATAAGACCCGAATTAACTGGGATCGCAATGCGGTACTCCTCAATGCGGGTTTGGAATCAGTAAAGAATTACTATCCCCACATCCAGACCTTGTTACATATATCTGGGGTTTGGAAATGTGAGTGGTGGGCTGATCAGGCTTTTGACGCTAATGTGGATGGTCGTTTAGGGTCAGCAGTAGTAAATCGGGAAATGGTAGATATGATGGCGATGAGTTATTATCCGGGTATAGGAGGTAGTGAGGCTAGCTTATCGGAATTACAGTCAACAATTGAGCGCATTCATACAAAGTGGGACTTACCTGTTTTGGTAGTAGAAACAGCCTATGCGGCTACCACTAAATACAGTGATTATGTAATTAATTTGATGGGACATTATTGTCCAGATAGTGAATGTCAGGGCGATGTCTTTACCTGTCCTTGTAAAAATTTTCCGGAAAATCCCACACCTGAAGGACAAAAGGATTGGCTGCTAGCTCTAAAAAGTACCTTACTGGCTACCGATGGGGCTTTGGGATTTGTGTATTGGGAGCCATTTTGGGTGGGCTCTTACCATGCTAAATCAAAAGACTTTATTGGCTCAAATTGGGAGAATATGACTTTTTTTCAATACGAAGAAAGTCAGGCAGTCGATGTTAACCCCCTGGATTTGGAAGGAGGAATACAAGTATTTTGTGATGAATCTTGCCCCAATCCGCCCAATGAGACTGCTACGTCCATTTCTAATAATAGGGATATAGATAGTTCTGTCAACGAAGATCTAACCAGAAGTACCACTCTTTCTAAGAGAAGGACTGGCTCTTTCGAAGTTTTTCCTAATCCGGCCAGGGACAACATAAACCTGATCATGAAAATTGTGGAATCCGGGCCGTTGACTATTACCATTACGGACCTGGCTGGTCGGCACTGGTATGAGCGTAGTCTGGGTATTCGTGGAAAAGGTTATCATCAGGCTCAGATCGAGGATGCGAATCTGCCGGCTGGTATGTACTTGCTTGAGTTGCATTCGCCGAATGGCCGCCAATTGAAAAAGGTATTAGTGCGTAAATAAGGCTAAGGATAGATTTGCAACAATTTATACACGTAGCTTTTTATGGAGCAAGGACATACTGATTTGCTGCGTCTGACACTTGACGACGATGATGATCGATTCGATTTAATATTTCGAACTGCTCTTCCGCATTTTAAAGATGTAGGGCGTATATATTACGAAGATTTAGCAAACCGCGATATACTTACGCTTCAAGCTGGGGGTAACAATCAAGAGAATCGCTCTTTGCGCATAATAAGCAACGATGGAGTCGAGGTGGATGGTAATCTGGACGTATCAGAGGACCTATATGTTACTGGAAGTGCCAGCATGGGAGGAATGAAATTTCGCCGTGAAGGCGGCTTGAGTACTATGATTTCATCTATTACTAATTCAAGTAATTATGAGACCCATTATGGATATGGGACTAATCAATTTGGAACGGCAGTTTTTAACGGATCAAATAGCGGTGGTGGAATATTTCTAACCGTTGACGGATGGGGTGACGCGGATCATGTTAAGATGAATATTAACAGTCTCCGTGTAGAGGTACGTAACAACCCCTTGGTCGCTATGGACTATCTGTCGGTAGGTACTCGGGATCAGGTCGAAGGCACCGTTGCTCACTTCGATGGTCGGGTGTATATTTCAGAAGAGGATGGTACAGAGAGAGGGCTTACGGATCAGGGGGCAGAATCGAATTACCACGACTACCTGCTCTGGGTAGAAGAAGGAATAGTAAGCAAGGATTTTGCCCTGTCAGACCCATATCTGGAGGAAGGCTGGCCTGATTTTGTGTTTGCAGAAGATTACAACCTGAGCAGCCTGTCCGAGGTACAGAAATTTATCCAGCAAAACGGCCATTTGCCTACTATGCCTTCCGCACAGGAAATCGGCGAACACGGCTACACGGTTAATGAGATGAACAAGCGCCTGCTGCAGAGTGTCGAAGAACTGACCCTGCATACCATTGCGCAAGAAGAAGAAATGGACAACCTAAAAGCTCAACTGAAGCAGCAACAGCAATTGTTGGAACAGTTACTCCAACGGGTGGAGCAGTTGGAAGGCAGTAAATAGATACTAAGCCTTTTCCGGGCCAGAAAGAATGAGCCCCTCTTAAAAAGACTTTCAGGTTTTGGCAAAAAAGTAATGCTCATTCCTCAAGGTCAAAGAGGCGCATACATACCATCATCCTAAGCACGAACCAGGTATAACAAGATGACAGCAGATTCACTTCTCCGTGTGATTAATACTGGTTTAGGATAATCCTGTTCGCTAATTGCGTTTGTACAGCGACGGCTTACTACAAGGGATGAGCGCCTCTGCACATTTTTTTATTCAATAAATCAGGTGTACAGCATTCATTAATACTCCCACTACTGGAATGCTAAAACTTTTGGGCCGACAGTGGGCCTGCCTGGTTCATAAAAGAGCATATAATGGAACAAATATTTATAAAGCAACGAGATACAGACCTGCCGCAAAGGGGGTATCAAGCTCACAGATGTTGCACTCTGACCGCAAAAGAAAAATCAGTGGGGATTAGTTTGTCCCTGCCCCTATTAACCGGAAAGATATTCCGCAGACGATTATTCGCTTTCGCTGTTTTACTTATCTCCATAGGCTTAACCCCAGGGTATGCACAGAGCTTGCCAGGTGCGGTTAAGAGAACCTTGGCAAACAATGATGAATTTAAAAGTAGATCAGTTAACCAATGGGGCGTTTATGAAAAGACGGTCAGATTTAGAGATATAGTAAGCCTAAAGGGGGTATTATCTTACTTCGGTTTTGTTGGGGATGCCTCTGACGGAGGCGCCGCCATTTTTTTATATGATGCAAATCGAATAGATTATGATGCCCTCATCTGGGGTGCTTATTCAGACAACAACTCTTCTTTTACCCATGCTAATCATTGGGATCAGGTCGTGTACCAAGATGGCAGATGGGGCCTACAGGAAGGATGGGAAAAAGTCCTCTCTACGAACAAGCGTCAGACCAGAGCTTATATGGTCGAGCGCACAGAAGGCGCACAGTTGTACGGAACTTTATGGAAAGCCTGGAGGCGTCATCGCTTAAAAATAAAAGTGGTTGTGGTTACTTTCGGCAGCACTCAAATCAGTGATTGTGAATACCACGTTCCGGGTATTTATGAGGATCCTACCAATGGCAGAGTACTTACGCACACCGATTTTCATAGCTACAATACCAATTGCGAATCTAATGCGGGGCTGAGCAGTGCTGAAATCCATATTGATCGGGTGGGTATTTCCTTGCAAAAAGACGCAGGAGACAAAACTTACCAGGAAGTCTGGGGACCATTTGGTGATAAGGAGACTAGTGCGGTACCCTCATATACAGACATGCCTCAAAAGCCTTATCGCATAGAATTAGGCGACTTTCAATCTGGAAATAGTGCAGGTTATGCTTTTCATGGAGCTACCCCGGTGGGGCCTATCTACACCAGTAATAGTACTGATTCTGACCATACATTGAATATCCAGATCAAGATCAATAACCCTAATAGCGAACGCGTGTATTACAAGGCATGGTTAGACCAATCATGGAGTGCCTTTGATTGTCATTCTCTGTTAGAGTCCGATGTTATTGTGAACTCCTACACTGAGGATGAATATATTGCGATATCATACGACCTCCCTGATGACCAGCAACTTGGCCTGGCTGATGGAGCGAGTAAACTGGCCTTTCTCCGGATCGCGATAGAGAAGAACGAATCCCCGGGTTTGCTTGATGTAATTGAAGAAGGGGAAGTAGAGGACTTTGCACTGGAATTTCAGTCTTCCGCAGATTATTGTAATAGTGAGACCTTAGAGATTCCCTATGACTATGCCATATACGCTGATAAGGAACTATCTTATTGCGAATACAAGAGCATCCGTGACAGGAAGGAAGCTAGCTACCAACGAGAAACCGAAAGTCGATTACTCAATCAGGGGCGGCATTTCAAGGTTGGGGTAAAGAAGGGGCTCCCCTATGCCCTGGCAAAGCATACCAAGAACGGATATGATAATCATCTCGTTGCATTTTACGACCAGTTAATCAATAATTCTACCGCTAATCGGATTGCGTTTGATGAGACAGATAATACAGGTCAGTTAGAGTTAGTTTCAGGTGGTAATGGTGCCACTACCCGAGCTGCCCCTCACCCGGACGCTCTAGGCGTTCGAAAACTAGATCCCCTGGCTTATCCATATTACAAAAATGTCACCTTTGTCGAATCTGTAGAGGATATGAAGAATCCGGGAAATATGCAAGATCTTCTCTTGTACGCCGATGTTTATTATCCAAAACCAATACCAGGCAGAACAATGACTAACCTGGAAGCTTTACCAATTGCGCTCTGGATGCCAGGGGGCGGCTTTATGTGGAATCAAGGGCGGTCTTACGTCAAGACTACTAAACCAGCTAAGTGGCTAGCCAGCCAGGGCTTCATTGTAGTTACCCCAGATTATCGTCAGGGTTTCTTCGCGCAGCGTCGTCTAGTCTTACGATCCATGATCAGAGCGTGGATGGATATGAATACTGCGGTGAAATGGTGGAAAAGTAGTGGGTATGATCAAGCCTATACTAATGGTTTGGGGTTAACTCTTAACGATACCGATGCCAATGGTGATGCTAATCAACCTCTGTGGAAAGCAGATCTTAGTCATATTATCGGTACCGGCTCTAGTGCAGGAGCCGTTACGGCTTTACATAATGCTTACCTTAGCGAAGAGATAATGGTTCAGGATGCACAACCAGGTAAAACATTAGAAGGTATTACAAATGATTATGCTTTTAAAAGTTTTGAAAACACTAATTACCTTATAAATGCTGCTCTAACTTATTTTAATGGGGGGGCTATACAACTGACCACTCCTTCCAGCTTTTTTCCTTATGACGTTCGGAATTACGAGAGCATTCCCTGCATAACGTATAAAGTAGGAGGGCAGACCTTCAATAGCTGTGATGGTTTCATCAATGATAAACCAAAAGTTATTTCAACAGCTACGGTCACAGCCCTACAAGAACGTGCAGGAGACCTCCCTAATTGGGCATATTACAGTAAATACCTGACCGACCATTACCGAAATGGGATTGTTGCTCCTCATCTTCAAGATTATGACCTGCCTCCCACTGATCCCGTTCCCAGTGAACTCAGGAACAAGCTCGTCAGTTTCCATGCGCAATCAGGGAAATGTGACAAAATACTATCCTTTGCGGGAGCGGTGGCCGATAAGGGTTGGATCGAGCGGGCCATAAATGTTCCCCCCATTGCGGAGTTGCACCACGAAAATGATGGAGCGGTACCGGCCGATGAAGATTATTCGTTTTCACGCATTAGCGCTGACAACCCATCGGCTAATACTGCAATCGTGGGTTTTTATTTCATTAATGGAATGGCCAAAATGCACGGTGGTGTTTCGATCAACAGAGTCCTGGGCTATGACGAGGCTAAACTGGGAGTTAATCACCACAATGCAGACAATTTTAGGCTCTTACTACAAGGTGGACCGGAAAAAGGTGGAGGTGGTCCTGGCGACGTTTGGCAGCACCAAACCCAATTCACGTTTGGCGGGCCAAGCTATGCCGAATATGAAGCAAGGCTTAACCCCTATCGCCAGCATGATAAAGGAACTTATGACCTGCAAGGTCGCGAAGGCACCAATATCCATCAATTGGAAAAAAAGACGATGTACTTTGCCAGTGCCTTTATGGCGCGACCATACACTAGTGAATCTCTTCCCAGAGTTACTGAATTGAATTATCTGGACGATCCTGTATTACACCTGGAAGACAATACAAATGATCTGGCTCCTCTACTGGGCTCCTCTACCAATACCGGCCGGAGCGGCTATACCCCCACTACTACCACTAAAGCCTCGGGGCTGGCTAGTTTCCACATGGCCTCCGGTGGAAGTAGGATCACCCTGGACGAAAACAACCGTTTCATCCATGATGCCTTCACCGAGCGGACAGTTTCTTTTTGGGTTAAACCCACCCAAAGTACAGGCATACAAGACCTCTACGATGAGGGCGGCACTGCTCAGGGGTTTGGCGTTCGTTTAAATAATCGGGTGGTAGAAATCGCCGTACGCAACGGCGGTGTACAAGCTGATTTGATTGGTAGTAATACATTACCCATTCAGTCATGGACGCACGTAACCGCAGTCTTTGAACTTGGCCGACTGAAGCTCTATCTCAATGGAAATCAAGATACAAACGCTACTGAAGACGCCGTAATGTTCACGCAGGTAGGTAATCATGGCAATGCAGCTGGATTTGGTGCCACCGAAGGCAATAGCAATGCCTTTGGTCAGGTCAATAACAACTTTATTGGCTGGCTCGACAATCTAAAAATCTATAACACGACTCCAGAGGAAGTGACCACAAATATGATCCAACCACCAAATGGTCTGACAGAAATAACTCCTCAAAAAAAGAAAGCAGAAATCCGGATCTATCCCAACCCTACTAACGGAGTTGTTAATCTATATTTTGAGTTGCAAGAACCCGGTGCAGTCAATATCCGTATCATGAATCTGGCCGGACAACAAGTGCATCAACAGTTTTTTGGTCAGTTGGCTCAGGGCCAACATAATTTTGAGCTTAACGACCTCGACCTTCCTACTTCCACATACATATTGGAAGTAACTGGACCGACTGATCGCTGGGTGAAAAAACTAGTAGTACAGAAGGAGTGACCCCTACTAGACTTTCAGTAAAATACTAAGTACAAACTCAAAAGTAATAAAGGGTATGAGGCCTGAAGTACTGGACAGTAGCACTACCATATCAAAAAACTTTCGGGTTTGTACTTAGTATGCTCTTACCAGATCGTTTTAAATGTAAAACCCAGATACTCTCTCCTATTTTATTATATTTCTCAGACAAGGTTATTACTTTCTGACTAAAAAAAATTTATGGGAAATACTGAATTCAAACAAAGAATTGAACGTTTACAAGCTTCTCTAAAAACAGAGTCTCTTGATGCGCTCGTGATTTCCGAAGAAGAAGATATCTTCTACCTCACCGGCCTGACTTATAAAAGTCTGGAAAGACTATTTCTGCTGATCATTAAGCCTGATGAAGTACATTTCATTTTACCCAAAATGGAGTTAGCTCATCTCCAAACCGTGGAAAATGTCGATGCGATTAAAACCTACTGGGAGTATCCCGCGAATAGTCCCGAAACATGGCAGGACGTGCTCTTGGCAGATGTTAAGCAATGTAACACAATTGGAGTCAGCCCTAAATCAACCTATGAAATTGGTAATTTTCTCAGGCAACAAGAGTTGATAGTTAAAGAATGCAACCTATTGGAGAAACTGAGGTGGATAAAAAGCGATCAGGAAATCGCACTCATCCGTAATGCGGCCGAATATTGTGACAGAGCTATTGCCAAGCTGAATCGCAATGCCTATTTCGGCATGTCTGAATTGGAAGTTTTTTCCATTGGTAAAGACATTCAACAGCAGGTGATCAAAGAAACGGCATTCGATTACCTTTCCTCTAATATCCTGGTCGCCGCCTGGCCCAGTAGGATCTCCTACCAACCCCACGGCGTCCCCCAAGTGGACGATCTACTAGTGGAAGGTTCACACATCAGCCTGGCCTTCCTGCGGGTGAACGGGTATGCCGCCGAACTCGAACGCACCTTCTTCACCGCTCCACCTTCCGCAGAACAAAGTGAGCTATTTGCTTTGATGATGGAAGCACGAGAAAGAAGCTATCAAGTCCTGAAAGCAGGGATTCCGGCCGAAGAAGTCGATATCGCTTCCCGGGATTTTTTGCAAAAAGAAGGCCTGGCCGACGCTCTAATGCACCGCACCGGACACGGTATCGGCCTGGGTAATCACGAAGGCCCCTATCTCGCCATTGGCGATAAAACGATCCTTAAAGAAAACATGGTCGTGAGTATCGAACCGGGCATTTACCTGGAAGGCGTAGGTGGTTTCCGACATTCTGATACCGTGCGCATTACCAAAGACGGCTACGAAATCATGACCAACTGTCCAGATCAGCTGGATGATCTGACCTTCACTAAAGCAAAGCCATTGCAAAAGCTGAAAGGAATGATCATCAAGAAAATGTTCAACATATCATAAAGGACGTCGCTCCAGGTTGGATAGCCACAAGGAATTACTGGCTAAAGGGGGCAGGTACGCGAAATTGTGCCACTTGCAGGCGCAAGGGGGCATTTCTAGGCCTCTGTAACCCGCATCACGTATTCCTATTCCCAGCCGCCTTACCTTTGTCATAGAAAATCGAATAATTATGCTCAAATGGTTATCCAGCCTGTTTCAGGCTCCCGATATCGAAGGATATCTGTCGCGTGATGCAGTTATTGTTGACGTACGCTCTGCGGGTGAATTTAGAAGCGGGCATGTGCCTGGCTCCAAAAACATTCCATTGAATCAGATCGGACAAAAGACTGAGGCCATCAAAAAATGGAATAAACCGGTCATCGCCTGTTGCCGCTCGGGTAACCGCAGCGGTATGGCGGCCCGACGCCTGCAAAAAGCCGGCATCGACGTCATCAACGGCGGTAGTTGGCAGAACGTACACCGTTTTACACGGTAAAATCGTATTTGCGCATCAGGTGAACTGAATCAATCAGATCACTTGACGTCAAGTATACATATCGAATGCAATTTGTGTTAGGCCGATCCGAACAGGGTCGGCCTGATTTTGTATGACCACCATTCGTAGCCCAACATCGCAAAGACCAGAACATACTCCACCCCCACCACCCACAGGTTTTCCTGATATTCCGGGTAGCTGTAGTTGATATAGGTGCCAAAAACCAAACCCGCCCATAACACGGGAAAGCGATAACGGGTAAAGCCACAGAAAAACAGTGGTAAGGCCAAATACCAGGGATGTACGGTCGTGGCCAAAAACAAATAGCCGCAAATGACGGCCAGTAACGCAGGAAACAGATTAGACCAGTCGGGACGCCGCTCTAGCGCACTCCAGAGCAAAATACCGATAGCCACTACACGGGCCAGCCATGGCCCAATCTGCTGAATGAGGTTATACCCCTTTTCCTGATAGCCTGCCCACCGCAACAGATAATAGATGCTCCCGTTGAATTCAAAACGACGAAAGTAGAGGTCGAGGCTGGCGCCAAAACCCCGCACAAAATCCGCATTGTACAGCGGTAAAAACAGGACCGTCAAAACCCCCCCTCCGGCCAGATAAAATAATACGCCCTTTTTCCAGCCAATTCGCCGCCACAGCAGCGGCAGAAACATCAGCGGCAAAAGTTTGGAGGCTACCGAGATAGCATAAGCTGTGGCACCACCTACCCATTTTTTTTGGCGTAAGCCATAGAGAGCTAACGCTAAAAAGAAAATCATCAGTCCTTCGTGGTGCAGATTACCCGTTATTTCCAGAATAATCAGAGGGTTGGCGGCATAGATCAGGGTACGCGAGGCTGATAGCTCCCACAACCTCAATATTTTTGGCAACAGCCAGATCGTACCCAACTCCGCGGCCAACAAAAAGGTACGCTGAACCAGTATACTTCCCCAAATACTGTCCGGACTAAGCACCACCGACAACCAAAACGTCAGTTGCGGCAGGGGCGGATAAATAGTAAAGTAATCGGGGGAATTGAGGCGTTGATAGAGCTCCGGCGTCAACCCGGGTATGGGAAGACCAGCTTCGACGTAGGTTGACGGAAGGGCCTGAAAGGGATTAACACCTGCCGCCCAAAGCCGTCCGTCCCAAATAAAGCGATAGACATCATCGGACAACTGCGGCGTAGCAAAAAACAACAATAAGCGCGCCACTACGGCTACCCCCACATAAAAGCGCCAATCGTCGGGCAACCGCCACACCAGCCAGGCGTAAGCCAGAAAGGCCGGCACATAGCCCAACAGCAGTAAAGGGAACTGCATACGCTCCACACCGTAGCCCAGCCAGGCAATACTGACGCAAAAGAGGAGGGCTAATAACATGCGTGGAGAGGCCATCAATTGCTTGTCTTCCATAACTCCGGTTATGATCTTACCCGATTCAGAAGATCGGGGTCCAATAAGACGCAAAGTCTTACGTTTTTACGCCATCTTCTGCTTATTTCAGGCTAAGGTGACGCAGCGTATAGAAAAAGATGGCACCATAGCCCAGAGCCAACATACCATGGAAGAGGATAAAGGTCAGGTTTTCTTCGGTAATGCCGTAATAAACAGCCCCGGCAAAATACAAGGCAAATACCCCTTCGAAGACGGTTGTCCAGCTCAACTTGCGCATGATGTAGGCCTTGCGAACAAAACTATCACGCAGGCTCTGAATATTGAACTTGGGGGTGCGCACGAAAGGCGACTTCTTGCCGCGATAGCCCTGAATAACAGCTACAGTATTATGCAGTGATAGCCCCATCGATAAAGCCAGGAACAGTGGAAACAACAGAATAAATTTGCCGATAGCCCGCAGTGGGGGGTCTTTGTGTACGGGTGCCTGCACATTGGCTACGTAATAAACAGCTATTATTGATAGTAAGCCCGTCAAAAACCAGGCGAACCAATCGCGATTAAAGCCCAGTTCTATTAGATCGTTCAGCATAAAGAGTAAGGGGACACTAAAGACGCCCATCAGGAAGACAAAGACAAAGACGCTACTCGCCAGGAGGTGGAAGATCGCATGAATTTTGTGCGTCCATCGCAGATCAGATTGCCAGACGGTAGGCAGGAGTTTGCGGGCCGTCTCAGCGCCTCCTTTCATCCAACGATACTGCTGCGATTTAAGGCTATTCATCTCGGCCGGCAACTCGGCTGGCGAGCTGACTTCTTCCAGGTACTTAATGCGCCAGCCTTTCAGCTGAGCACGCATACTGAGGTCAAGGTCCTCGGTTAGAGTATCAGCTTCCCAGCCGCCGGCATCGTCGATACAGGCACGGCGCCAAATACCAGCTGTGCCATTGAATTGCAGGAAGTGCTGCCCACTCATGCGCCCTACCTGCTCGACTGTAAAATGTACATTGAGCTGTAAGGCCTGCAAGCGGGTAATCAGAGAGTAGTCTTCGTTGATGTGTTCCCAGCGCGTCTGTACTACGCCTACCTGCTCATCATCAAAATATGGCATGGTGCGCTGTAAAAAATCGGGGCGCGGCAAAAAGTCGGCATCGAAAATGACGATAAACTCCCCCTTAGCCAGAGGCATAGCATCGCGCAGCGCACCGGCTTTGTAGCCCTGTCTCTTTTCGCGGCAAACCTGCTCGATCTGTATTCCCTGAGCCCGGTAGGCAGCAACTTTTTCGGCTACAATACCGACCGTTTCGTCGGTAGAATCGTCCAGAATATGAATCTCAAAACGGTCGCGTGGGTAATCAAAAGCCGCCACGGCATCGATAAGGCGTTCAATGACGTACTTTTCGTTAAAGATGGGTAACTGTACCGTGACCATCGGACATTCCCTCCCGGTATCGCCCCGCATGATTTCACCGGTATTATCTACCGGCTGTAAAGAGGAGGCGTACTGCTGCATCGATGCCGGTACCGGCATCGGTGCTTTACGCTGATGGTATCGCTTGTACGCGAACAACAGGTTGAGCTGCATCAGGCAGTAAATCGTTATGTACAACAGGGCCAACGTGTAAATGGCCAAAATGACGTAAGCCACCATAGTCTGCTTTTTGACAAGTTCCGCCTGTAAACAATAAAAACAGGTGAAATGGTTTATGCCGGGCGTATATATACTGAGATTACAGCAATTTAAAGATGGTCCAAAGTATTTTATGCCCGGCAAGAATGGTACCCCGCACCGTGCCCGATACTTTAGAAATACCAACGCGGCGCCGGTAGTTCACGGGAACTTCCGTACAGGATAATTTTTGTTTAGCCGCTTTAACCTGCATTTCTACGGTCCAGCCAAAATCCGGATCTTCCATTTCCAGCGCTAGTAATGCCGACCAGCGGATGGCCCGGAACGGTCCCAAATCGGTAAATTCGTACCCGTAAAACATCCGAATCAAGGTCGTGGCCAGCCAGTTGCCAAAAACCTGTTGGGGTTGCATCGCCCCCTTTTCCAGATCACCCAGAGCCCGGGATCCGATGACCAGGTCTACCTTATCCTCCACCATCGGACGTATCAGCTCCGGCAATTGTTCCGGATAGTCGGAATAATCACCGTCCAGAAACACCACAATATCGGGGTGTGCCGTGGTGGGCTTACTTTGTAAATAGCGAATGCCCGTCAGACAAGCACTGCCGTAGCCTTTACGCGTTTCCGTCAGCACAGTAGCTCCCGCTGTGCGGGCAACATCGGCTGTCTTATCCGTGGAACCATTATTACATACAAGCACCTCCCGCACCACACCCTGTGGAATGTCGGCCAGTACTTTGCCAATCGACTTCTCCTCATTGAAGGCCGGAATGATGACATCGATCTTCAGTTGCTCCTCTTTTATCAATGCTTGGTACCATTAGTTACCGCAAAGGTACGTATTCTAGGCTCTAGATTCTAGCGTCTAGTATCTAGAGTCTGGATACTAGATAAAAAGCCGGCTAAAGGACAATAAAGCGCCCGGCCAGACGCTTTGCTTGCAACATACATCCAAAAATACGGCAGTGCTGTTATCTTTGCCGTGCACAAACGACTTTTATGAGCATACAGCGACTTTTTCTTGGTAGTATTATTGGGCTGACGCTTATTCTAAGCAGCGGATGTACGGACGAGTTTGATTTTATTACCGACGGTTCCGTAGCCGTTTCTTTTTCCCGGGACACCCTGCGCTTTGATACCGTTTTCACCGAATTGGGCTCAGCAACCCGCAGTATTAAAATATATAACCCCAGTGATCGGCCCGTGCGGATTGATCGCGTATTTTTGGAAAATCAGGATCAATCTTCTTTCCGGATTAACGTCGACGGCATTCCTGGAGAAGTCGTCGAAAATGTCGAAATTTTCGCCCGCGACAGCATTTACGTTTTTGCCGAGGTGACGGTCGACCCTGATCAGCCCCTGTCGGTGAGCCCCTTCGTTATTGAAGAGCGGCTTATCGTTGAAATGGCCGATCGTGTACAGGATGTTCATTTGGAAGCCTGGGGGCAAAACGCCAACTATTTTCCCTCCCGCTTCAATGCCGGACTACCCACGGTACTGTCGTGCAGCAATGGCACCTTTACCTGGGACGACCCCAAGCCATACGTGATCTACGGGGCCGTTTTTATCGATAGTTGTACCCTCGATATACCTGCCGGTACCGAAATCTACGTACACGGCGGCATTGCACGCAACGACCTTTTTGGCACCTTTAACGACGGTTTTCTATACACCTTGCCCGGTGGGCGGTTGGTCATGCGGGGCTCCCTGGATGAGCCTATTGTAGTGCAGGGCGACCGCCTTGAAGATGCTTTCGCCGAAGAGGAAGGCCAATGGTTTGGCCTGTGGCTCGGCCCGGGAAGCAGGAACCACGTGATTGAGCATACCACCATCAAGAATTCTATCTTTGGCATTTATGTAGACTCCGCAGCCTCGGTCGACCTGCGCAATACGCGCATCTACAATACGGCCAGTAGTGGCCTGATTGGCGTACGTTCCAGTATTACGGCCGAAAATTGCCTTATTTACAACAATCGCGCCTCCTCCGTACAGTTGGTCCACGGCGGTGACTACAACTTTGACCACTGCACTATTGCCAGCTACGGTGTCGATGCTTCGGCCGTTTCCATGAGTAATTTTGTCTGCTACGACGACCCGCTCGTCTGCCAGCAGAATTCCGTCTTCCGCCTAAATGCCCGGTTCCGTAACTGTATCTTATTCGGTACCCGGCGCGACGAAATTATCCTCAATGATTTTAACCGGGGGGAGGAAGACCGGCTCTTTAATCCGTTCTTCCAGAATTGTGTAGTCAAGGTCGATGAACTACTTTCCCAGTCGGATAGCCTTTACGCTGATTTTTTTGGCACGCGTTGCCGCGACTGCATCAACGCTACCCGCGACAGCATTCTGTTTACCGATCCTAACGAAGACCTTTACACCCTTGACAGCCTGTCCATTGCGGAGGGGCGAGGTATCCCCGTTCGCTTCCCCAACCCCATCGCCACCGATATCGACGGTACTCTGCGCGATACCAATATGCCCGATATTGGGTGCTACGAACGACAGTAAACGGATGATGATAATCGACCAACGGCGCAGAGACGCAAAACCAATAAAACAAACCTGCCAGAGCAGCAGTTATTGCAAGTAAAATCAAATAGCCCATGGCGAACACCATACAAACCATATCCCTACTAGGAGCCGGCTGGCTCGGTACGCCCTTAGGAGAGCGCCTCGTACAGGAAGGGTATACCGTGAAGGGATCCACTACCCGGGCCGAGCGGTTTGCCGAATTGGAAGAGAAAGGGATTCAACCCTACCGCATTGCGATTACAGGAGGAAACATTAAGGCTGAGCAGGATTTTGAAGAATTCTTCGACTGTGACCTACTCATTATAAATGTCCCACCAGGACGTCGCCAACCCGATGTCGCCAGCGAATATCCACAGCGAATAAAAACCATTAACATGCTGGCGCAGGCACACGAAGTGAAGAAAAGCATCTTCGTCAGTTCGACCAGTGTCTATGGCAATACCAACGACCTGGTCACGGAAGAGGACGAGGAAGCACCGGCCTCCGCATCCGGTGAAGCGGTACTGACGGCCGAGCGGTATCTGGGCCTGATGAATAATCCCGAGGCAACCATTTTGCGCATGGGGGGGCTGGTTGGCGGCGATCGCAAGCCAGGCCGTTTTTTAGCGGGTAAGCAAAATCTGAAAAATGGGAAAGCACCCGTAAACCTGGTGCATTTGGATGATTGTATTGGAATTTGCCGCGAAATCATTCGGCAGGGAAGATGGGGAGAAACCTACAATGTGGTGGCCGATGGGCATCCAACCCGGGAAGCGTTTTATCCGGCTCAGGCCAAAAAACTGGATTTGCCACCACCTACTTTTTTACCCGACCCAGATCCGTCATTTAAAGTGGTCTCCAACCGGAAAGTGAAGCAGGATTTGGACTATGCGTTTCGCAAGCCAGATCCCATGAATTTTTAGAGTCTAGGTGAACTAACAATTGATCTTAGGGGTAAAACTCATCCCCCCCGGCCGCAAGCCCATCCGCTTCGCGATTCACTCGCTGCAAGGCCCACCGGGCCTTGCTCCACCCGATACCGGGTGGATTCGCTCGTTCATCTCTTGGCAAGAGAAGGGGGAGAGGTACTTCAACAGATCATTAGTCTTTTATAAGCTCTTTTTTTATTCCCCTCTCTTTTTAAGAGTAGGCGGTGCTCCGCTCCTGGCGGAGGGCTAGGGGTGAGTTTTCGCCCCTAAGTTTTTTTGCCAATTCACCTAGACTCCAAAAAATTACATCTTCTTCCACTCCGCGATAGACGCTTCGTTCATGCGGACATAGTCTTTGTTACCAGCCTCTTTGGCCATTTTCAGTGACGTTTGAGCCGCTTTGATCGCCTCTTTTTTCATGCCGAGGTCAGCCAGAATGAGCGACTCTTTGCGCATTGTCCAGTAGCGAGGTTGGGCATCATTGGCTATTTGGATCCACTTGAGGGCCTGCTTTAGATCTTTGCCGGCATCGTGGTAGTAGCTAGCCGCTGCGTAGTAATCACCAGCAGACGGTCCGTCCATCACGCGGCTAATCGAAGCCATTACTTTTTCATCGGTATTCACTTCGATAGGCAGACTGGCCAGGGTGTTATCCCACACGAATTGCAGGGTAGCGCCTTCGTTATGCAGCTCGTCCATCTGGATCGTAAAGCTTTCCACAGTGCGATTCAGCTTTTCTACCTCAGCTTCTACCGTAGCGGCAGGATCTTTTTCTACATAGCTGCCCCAGTTCGAAGTTTCGTAAGCAAAGAACATAACTTCCCAGGAAGTAGCCATTGGCTTGGTGAGGATAGCATAGTCGCCGGCGCTCAGTTCAGCACCAGCCACCTTAACATCGTCGCTAAAACTGATCTTGGTAACAGCGTTTGCTCCAGTGCGCCAAATATCACCGAAAGGTACCAGCCCGTCTTTTGCAAAGATCGTACGGCCTTTCTTTCCAGGACGAGAGTAAGCCACACTGACTTCAGTTAACCCAACCATTTGGGTAAATTCAGCTCCCGGGCTTGGTGCCGGTGCAGAAACCTGAGCCATAAGTGGCGTATGCATACCACAGGCCATGGTAAATAGAGCCAGAGTCAAGATAAGATTACGCATGATAACTTGGTTTTAATATAAGTTTTGATAATTTCCCACAAAACTACGATTTCCGATTTAGAAATTGTCTAAAGTTATATTTTTCACAGTTTCATAACGTTTTATGGATAGCATGACAATCGCCATCATTGCGCATGATGGCAAAAAGGCCGATATGGTAGCATTTATTCGCGGTAATATGGACTTTTTCCAGCGGCACAATATTGATCTTATTGCCACCGGAACCACTGGCTCGCATCTGGAAAACGCCGGTCTGACCGTAGAAAAGATGCTCAGCGGCCCTCTCGGAGGGGATGCCCAGATTGCCAGCCGCCTGGTGGAAAAAACCGTTGATATGGTCATCTTTTTTCGCGATCCTTTAGGTAAACACGCGCACGAAGTTGATGTCAACATGCTCATGCGTCTGTGCGATGTACACAATATCCCTTTGGCGACTAACCCCGCTTCCGGTTTACGCTTTATCCAGTCGCTACAGCTACAATTCGAAAACAACGAATAATAACATCACCATGAAGGCATTACAAGTTTTTTGCGGAAGCAATGCGGGCAACGATCCGGTATTTGCCCAAATCACCCGGCAGTTGGCGGATTTACTGGTCAAGGAAGATATTACCCTCGTCTACGGCGGAGGTGACGTGGGGCTAATGGGGATTCTGGCCGACCGCATGCTGGAACAAGGCGGCACCGCAGTCGGCGTTATTCCTACCTTTTTGCAAGAGCGGGAAGTATGCCATGCCGGTCTGACTGAACTGATTCTGGTCGATAGCATGCACGAACGTAAAATTATTATGGCCGAGCGCTCGCAAGGTGTTGTCGTTCTGCCCGGTGGCTTTGGTACTATGGACGAACTCTTCGAAATGCTGACCCTGGTACAACTAAGTCAGCTCGATCAACCCATCGGATTACTCAATGTCAACGGCTTCTACGATCTTCTTTTACGGCAACTCGACCATATGCTGGCCATGGGATTCCTAAAACCCGACAACCGCGCTATGGTATTAGAAGCGGATGGCCCCGTCGATCTCCTACATGAATTACGCACCTATACCCCACAGGAAAAACCGGATAAATGGGGATATAAGTTGTAACGGCCTACTGCTTGCAGAATACCTCAGCCCGTCGGCCTTTTGCACCATGCCAAATTAGAAAGTATGTCCCAACCGGCAATGCGCTCAGATCAAGTGGGCGCTGCTCACCTGCACCGACCTGATAGGACTTCAGTATCTGCCCTCTGGCATCGCTAATGAACAGGCGCAGAGCAGACTCCCCTTCCGGTACAATCTGTTGTGGGATAAACACGGTAAGGGTACTAGTCGTAGGGTTGGGCCAATATTTAATCCTGGGGGTTGTAGGCGTGGTCGCAGGCTGCACTCTAGAAGAATGCGATTGTTCGTGTTGGGCAGCCACCGCGTTACAGGCAGCGATAGCCGCCGTGAATGTGCTACCCTCCACTCCCCCTGCTGAAAACCCAGGAAGGAAGCGAATCTGAGTACCGGCCCGAAAATTAACCGTAGCGCCCACTTCCAGACTAGTGGAGGCGACCAACTCATCATTGGCCCAATACGTACCACTACTCACTGCTCCCTGGTCTAATAAAATATCCTCCGGGCAGCTTGTTTCCTGCACCGTTACCGTATGGCCCAGATCGTGCATACCGGTACTGTTTTCCCAGATCCGTTGATTGGCCAGGCGCAGAGCAAAGTGAGGATTAGCACGCAGATTGGAGCGGTCATCCGGGAAAAATAGCCATAGATCATACGTACCGGCCGGTACTGCTGTCATCATCATATTTTGTATTTGGTACAACTTCTGCTGCGCACCCTGCAAAAAGCGCAGATCAATACCCGAGAGCGGGAGCACGTATTCGCTTTGGTTCTGCGTCGAGCGCAAAATCAGCTCCACCGGGCGGGGTAGCTTAGGCGCCGACCAGCCCCGGTTTTCTATGGCGAGCGACAGGTTGAAATATTCGTTATGCGTAAGCACATCCGGGAGTGTAGCTTCGTGGAGTACGAGGCGGTAGCCCAGCTTTTTTCGAATTTCCGTAAAACATCCCTCATTTTGCCACCGCTGCAACACATCCGGGTGGTAGTAATCATTCATATACGTCCAGTGAAAGCGGGCCAGTTCGGATAGTGCATTGGTACAATTGGTGTAGGTGGCCAGGTCACGGCAGCTCTCGCCCCCCATAAGTATGTATTGGCTCTCCGTAGCCCAGTAAGGTTTTTCAATCGTGGTGTCTAGAAAAGTCCAATCATCATAATTGGCCAGGAAACAGTCATTATGATACCCAATACGGCTGATGGGCGTTTCCTGATAGGCGGTAGCCATAGTTAGAGAATCATCGGGTATGGTGAGTCCGAGGTATATCGACTTCAAATAGGGATAGCGCACGGAGACCGTGCGGTCGGCAGGCAAATACTTGAGCAGGCTGTCGGTAACGGCATCTCGTCGTTCTTGTTGGGTAGGGGTAATCGGTGCCACCGCTCGCGATCCAAAATCGTCACTATAGTAATTCTCGCCCCAGGTGCCGTAGAACCCATTGTGTACCGTCAGGATGACATCGCTATTGGTCGCCAGAATGGGCCCAAGTTGTTCGATGTGCGTAAATACGAGCTGCGGGTCGGGGGTATCGTTATAGGGTGGTGAAAAATCTGATAAGATCTGATTGGTATACGCAAAGCGTACGATCGCTTTCACTCCGGCCTCCCGCAGGGTGGCAAAATCCTGCTCAATATTTGACAGGACGGTATGGCTAATCGGACTGCTATAGAACCCATCCAGGTAAAAAATACGGTAAATGAGGCTCTGCTGATCCTGTGTGCGCAGTTGTTGCAAGGCAGATAAGCTGAGGGCATTGTACCCGTTGTTCGCCGTAAACGTACCGAAATACCGATACATACCGCGTTCGGGGTTGACAAAATCTTCCTCCGATGGAGTATAGTTGTAAGTGGTCTGCGACAAGAGCGGTATGGACTGGATTAGGATTAGGCTTACGCCAAAAAAGCACAGCACGAAGCATTTTGTAATGGTCATAACATTCAGATAAGCAGACGTCTTTGGGAATAGCTACGTCAAAATGGCGTAATTTTTTGCCTTTCATTTTACACAGGGTATATAAAATACGGAGTTATAGAACAGTATGCAATAAAAATTGCCCCAAATCTCCCCGTAACCAAATGAGCAACTACCGGCTCTCCGCATCGATCCATAAGATGAAGCAGCCGATTGCTTTAGCCATTAAAAAAGCCTATTTTTGCAACGCTTAATAAGATCAAAAAACCACCTTTTTCATGGATTCGGTACAAAATTTAAAGTACAAAGTAAAAGATATATCTCTGGCCGACTGGGGTCGTAAAGAGATTGAATTGGCGGAAGCCGAAATGCCAGGGCTGATGTCACTGCGCGAAAAATACGGTGAAAGCAAGCCCCTCAAGGGAGCGCGCGTTGCCGGTTGCCTGCACATGACTATTCAGACTGCTGTGCTGATCGAAACGTTGATAGAGCTCGGCGCTGAAGTAACCTGGGCTTCCTGTAATATTTTCTCTACCCAGGACCACGCGGCAGCTGCTATTGCGGAAGCCGGAATCCCCGTTTTTGCCTGGAAAGGCATGACGGAAGAAGAATACTGGTGGGCCGTTGAGCAAACCATTTTCGCCTTCGAAGACGGCAATACGCCCAATATGATTCTCGACGACGGTGGTGACCTAACCAACGTCATGCTCGATAAGCATCCCGAGCTGGTCGGTGAAGTACGTGGTATTTCTGAAGAAACCACTACCGGCGTACATCGCCTGTACGAGCGCGAGCGCAACGGTACCCTCCCCGTACCGGCCATCAATGTCAATGATTCTGTAACCAAGTCGAAATTTGATAACAAATACGGCTGCCGTGAATCACTAGTCGATGCTATTCGCCGGGCTACCGATGTCATGCTCGCTGGTAAAGTAGCCGTGGTAGCTGGTTATGGTGACGTAGGAAAAGGATCAGCCGCATCTCTTCGGGGCGCAGGCTGCCGGGTAATTGTCACCGAAATTGACCCCATTTGCGCGCTGCAAGCGGCTATGGATGGCTTCGAAGTACAGCGCATGAAAGACGCTATCCCGCGCGTGGATATCGTCGTGACAGCTACCGGAAACAAAGATATCGTGACCGAAGAGCACTTCAAGCTGATGAACGACAAAACAATTGTCTGTAATATTGGCCACTTCGACAATGAGATTGATGTCGTTTACCTCAACCGCGAGCATGGCGACTCCAAAGATACCATTAAGCCGCAGGTTGATAAGTATACGATCGACGGTAAAGACATCATTCTGTTGGCAGAGGGGCGCCTCGTAAACCTGGGTTGTGCTACGGGACACCCTTCCTTCGTTATGTCCAACTCCTTTACCAATCAGGTCCTGGCGCAAATGGAGCTGTTCAATAACGACAATCAATACGAGAATAAAGTCTATACCTTGCCTAAGCACCTCGACGAAGAGGTGGCTCGTCTGCACCTCGAAAAAATCGGTGCCCAGCTCGACAACTTATCCCAAGAGCAGGCTGATTACATCGGAGTGGAGCGCAAAGGACCATTCAAACCGGAATATTACCGCTACTAAGCCAACCCGCTTAATTGCGTGGAAAACCAAGTTCAGCCATCCTCCCTTCTGTGGAGGGTGGCTGTTTTTTTTCTAGATACTGATATTTAGATTCTAGGCGCTAGATTCCCTATCTTTACCGATAAAGAGAAACGGCGCCATGCAATCTACTTTTCAAACCTATCTACAGCTCGGCTTCGAGCACATTGCTGATATCAACGGATATGACCATATCCTCTTCATCATTGCCCTGTGTGCGATTTATCGCCTTGGGGAATGGCGTAAAGTGGCCATCCTGGTCACTGCTTTTACTATTGGCCATTCTGTTACTTTAGCACTCGCTGCGCTCGATATTATTCCCATCAATGGTACCCTTATCGAATTTCTGATCCCCGTCACTATTTTCATTACGGCAATATATAATGTGGTGGTACACCGCTTTCGCGAAAACAACCCAGAAAATACCTTTGACCGTCGCGTTAATTTTAATTACTTGTTTGCCCTCTTGTTTGGGTTGATTCACGGCATGGGGTTTTCTAATTTTTTCCGGTCCCTCGTGGGCAGTCAGGACAGTCAGTTTATTCAGCAGCTTTTTGCGTTTAACGTCGGGGTAGAGCTCGGTCAATTGGCCATTGTGGTTCTTATTTTAGCAGCAGCCTTTATTGCGTTAAATGTCTTGCGCATTGCCCAACGCGAATGGAATCTCTTTATTAGTGGAGCTGCCGCCGGTATTTCGCTGATCATGGCCCTGGAGCGAATTCCCTGGTAGAAAAGGGGCTACGTACAACTTTTAGCCTATGCCAAAGCGTTACATAAAATCATTGGGCTTATTTTTATTTTAACGAATCCCCATCAGATGGCAATCCCCAACATGGCGGTGGTGGCCATCCAATAAATCGATTGCTAAACCAAACAGACTATGGTGTTGCCTATAATCTTGTACAGTTTTTTGGCGCTCAGCCAGATCAACCATACTACCCTCCACGAATTTCACGTCAGCCGTTGTATGGTAGAGTACAATGCTCAAGAGCGTGCCCTGCAAATGAGTATGCATCTCTTTATCGATGATCTGGAAACCGCTCTGGCCGAACGCGGGGTCGATAGTCTGTTCATTTGCACTCAGATGGAAAGCCCGGATGCGGAGCACTATATGGAACTTTACCTGGCCGATCAATTTCGCATCTACATCGATGGAGAGCCGGTAGCTTACCGTTTTCTGGGTAAGGAAATTAGTAAAGACCTGCAAGCGGTTTGGTGCTATCTGGAAGTCACCGACCTCGATCCCTTTACGCAATTGGAAGTCACCAACGAACTCCTGATTGAGGTCTTTGATGACCAAAAGAACATCATGCACATTGTCGGGCCCAATCGACGTGAAGGCACCCTACTCTTCCGCAAGGGCGCCACCACCGAAAAAGTAACATTTAACCGCTCGTAAGTGTGAAACATATACTTATTTTCATCATCCGGATTTATCAGGCTACCCTATCGCCGTTGCTGGGCCACAATAAGTGCCAGTATCAACCGTCCTGCTCCCACTATATGGTTGGAGCACTCCGGGAATGGGGCTTTGCCAAAGGCTTGTGGATGGGACTGAAGCGCATCGGTCGCTGCCACCCCTGGGGCGGGCACGGCTATGATCCCGTACCTGAACATCCCGAAAAACACAAAAGCTAATCTATGCTGAAAAGACCTCGCCGCAACCGACGCTCCGAAGCCATCCGTAATATGGCCTGTGAAACGCATTTAACCACCGACCATCTGGTGCAGCCTATCTTCCTCGTCGATGGAGAGAAGATTTCGGAAACCGTTCCATCACTTCCTGTGAGCTCCCGCCTGTCCGCCGATCAGGTCATCCGCGAAGTCGGGGAATGCCTGGAATTGGGCCTACGCAACTTCATCATGTTTCCGGCCATTCCCGAGCCATTGAAAGACTCGGAAGCCACCTTTAGCTATAGTGAGGATAATTTTTACCTGCATGCTGCCCGTAAACTTAAAGAGACCTACCCGGAAATATCTCTTATCAGCGATGTTGCTATGGACCCCTACAGCTCCGACGGACACGACGGCCTGGTGCGGGAAGGAAAGATTCTCAACGATGAGACGCTCCCGATTTTGGCTAAAATGTCCATTGCGCAGGCTCAGGCGGGTTTTGATATACTTGGCCCCTCCGATATGATGGACGGCCGGGTTGGTTATATGCGGGAAGCCCTCGATGACGCCGGGTATACCGGGACGGGCATTATGTCGTACACGGCTAAATACGCCAGCGCTTTTTATGGTCCCTTCCGCGATGCGCTCGACTCGGCACCCAAGGCTGGAGATAAGAAAACTTACCAAATGAATCCTGCCAATAAGCGCGAAGCCTTGATTGAGGCCACCCTCGACGAGGCCGAAGGTGCTGATTTTCTGATGGTCAAACCCGCCCTCAATTACCTCGATGTTATTCATGTACTAAAAGAACACAGCAATCTACCTATTGCCGCTTATCACGTCAGTGGAGAGTGTGCAATGCTCATTGCCGCCTGTCAGAACGGATGGCTCAACTACGAACAAGCAATGCCCGAAACGCTACTCTCGCTGCGGCGGGCCGGCACCGATGCCATCATTACTTATTTTGCGAAAGATTACGCCAAACTGGCGTTAGAGGGGTAATGGATTGAACATCACCTACCTGACCGCATCATACGTTCAGGTAGGTGATGCCCGTCCAACACGTAGGTGGTGGTTACTGGAGGACGATGTCCTTTTCTTCGATCATTTTGCGGATGTTGATCAGGGCGTAGCGCATACGGCCCAGGGCTGTATTAATGCTGACGCGCGTCAACTTGGCGATTTCTTTGAAGCTCATGTCGGCGTAGTGGCGTAAAATTACCACTTCGCGTTGCTCTGGTGGTAACATATCTACTAAGGCCCGCACTTTGTCGTGCGTTTGCGAACGGATAATGTTCTGTTCAGCGTTAGCTTCGGGAGTCTGGAGGACATCGAAAATATCGAAGGTTTCCGTGGGAGAGACTTTGGGCCGACGCTTATTGCGGCGGAAGTAGTCTACACACATATTATACGAAATCCGCATGGCCCACTGCAGGAATTTACCTTCGTGGTTGTATTTACCCTTGCGGAGGGTATCGATAATCTTGATAAATACCTCCTGAAAAATATCTTCAGCCAGGCTCTGATCCTTCACGAATAAATAAATAGACGTGTAGATCTTTTGCTGGTGGCGATTCAGAAGTTCTTCAAAGGAACGGTCATCTCCATCGAGATAGCGAGCAATAAGCTCTTGGTCATTTAGCGTAACTTGCATACCTAAATAGCTTTTTATTATGGGATTAACTTGCAGAAACTATTTTAGTGTAGAAGTTTATAGCTATAGACGAAGATGTTTTGGTGAGAGAAAATTCAATTATTAATTATTTCCATCTCAAATATAAGAGGAATTTTGAGCCGATCAACGATTGAGGTATTTTTTTTACAAACCTTAACAGAAGATTAACGACTCCTGTAAAATAAATCTAAACAAATCTGGCCCTACAGACGCTTTTGAACTATCTTCGTCGCCATTCATTTTATAGCTTGACGACCAATACGGATAGTCCATTACTCACAAGCACATATATAATACATGCCGGCCGATTTGGAAAAGCAAACTGCGGACAAGACCCAACTCCGCCATACCATACACATAAAAGGAGCACGCGGCAACAATCTCAAGGATGTAGACCTGCATATTCCCAAGAATAAGCTAGTCGTATTCACGGGAGTATCAGGTTCTGGAAAATCATCCCTGACCATGGACACCCTCTACGCCGAGGGGCAACGACGCTACGTGGAGAGCCTCTCTTCCTACGCCCGGCAGTTTCTGATGCGCATGAAAAAGCCCGAGGTTGATTTCATTAAAGGAATCTGCCCGGCTATTGCTATTGAGCAAAAAACCAGCACCCGTAATGCTCGTTCTACCGTCGGTACGCTTACCGAAATTTACGATTACCTGCGCCTGCTTTATGCCCGGGTCGGGCATACCTACTCCCCCGTCAGCGGAGACCTGGTGCGCAAACACGAAGTAGCCGATGTCACTGATTTCATCCTGATTCAGGAAGAAGGCAGCAAAGTGCAACTCTATATTCCCCTACCCTATAAATATAAGGATCGCGAACTGGGACAAGAACTCAATCTACTTTTGCAAAAAGGGTATACCCGCTTTCGCAACGCACAGGGGGAGCTGGCCGACATTCAGGATTTCCTTACCTCGGAGGATCCTTTGCTTTCGCAAAAAATCGGCAGCATTAAGGATAAAAATTTACTGGTACTCATTGACCGCTTTGTCGTGCGTAAAGAAGACGAAGAAAATATCCGCCGTATAGCCGATTCGGTGCAAACCGCTTTTTACGAAAGTGAAGGAGAATGCATGGTGGACATCATCGACGGTCCCCATCGTGCCTTTAACAACCGCTTCGAACTCGATGGCATCACCTTTATCGAGCCCACCCCTCAGCTATTCAACTATAACAACCCATTTGGTGCCTGTCCGTCCTGTGAAGGTTTCGGGCAGATTATGGGAATTGATGAAGACAAGGTCATACCCAACAAAAGCCTCTCCGTTTACGAAGGGGCGATTGCCTGCTGGAAAGGCGATAAATACGGTCGATGGCTCGACAAACTTCTTCATGTAGCACATGAATTCGATTTCCCGGTACACACGGCGTATCAGGATTTGAGCCGTACCGAGCGTCGCCTGTTGTGGCGGGGCAATAAATACTTTGACGGCATCAATGACTTTTTTGACGAGCTACAGGAAAAGCTGTACAAAATTCAAAATCGCGTCATGCTCGCTCGTTATCGCGGGCGCACCCGGTGCACCACTTGCGATGGCGGTCGCCTGCGCGACGAAGCTACCTACGTGAAAATAGCCGGCAAAGACCTAACCGAGCTCATTGAGTTGCCTATCGATGAGCTATTGGCATTTTTCCAACAACTTGATTTGTCGGATCACGATGCAACCATTGCCAAACGACTGCTTTTAGAGATTACCAATCGCCTACAATTCATGCTTGACCTGGGCCTCAGCTACCTCACGCTCAACCGTGTTTCTAGCAGTCTTAGTGGTGGCGAGACACAACGCATCAACCTCACGCGTACCCTCGGAAGTAATCTTACCAGCTCCATGTATATCCTGGACGAGCCCAGTGTAGGGCTCCACCCCCGCGACACTAATCGCATGGTACGCGTCCTCAAATCCCTGCGCGATCTGGGCAATACCGTGATTGTGGTGGAGCATGAGGAAGATGTTATCCGCTCGGCTGATTACCTGGTTGACATTGGTCCCCGAGCCGGTATTTTCGGTGGGGAAGTGGTATTTGCCGGCCCCTATGAAGACATCTATTCGGAGGCTGCCGATAGCCTTACGGCAAAATATATGAGTGATCGCATGCGTATTCCGGTGCCGGAAAAACGACGCCCCCTGCATGAGTTTATTGATCTACAAGGCGCCCGGGAAAATAACCTGCAAGGCATCGACGTACGCATCCCGCTCAACACCCTGACGGTAGTGAGTGGTGTTTCAGGGTCAGGTAAAACTACCCTGGTGAAGCAAATCCTATACCCCGCACTCAAAAAATTAAAGGGTGGCAACTACTCTAAAGCACCGGGGCTGCACCAAGCCCTAAAAGGGGCCCTCGACACCATAACGGAAATCGAGATGATTAGCCAAAACCCCATTGGTAAATCCTCGCGCTCCAATCCCGTCACCTACGTCAAGGCCTACGATGCTATTCGGAGCCTAATGTCGGACCAACAACTGTCTAAAATCCGGGGCTTTAAGCCAAAACATTTTTCGTTCAATGTCGACGGAGGCCGGTGTGATGCTTGTAAAGGGGAAGGGGAGCAGGTTATTGAAATGCAATTCCTGGCCGATGTCCGTCTGGTCTGTGAAGTCTGCGAAGGGCGTCGCTTCAAACAGGAAGTACTCGACGTCACGTATGAAGACAAAAATATCTACGACATCCTCAATCTGAGTATTGATGAGGCGATGGACTTCTTTGCCGATGTCCGGGAAGTAGTACAGAAGCTCAAACCGTTACAGGATGTGGGCCTGGGCTACGTCAAACTTGGTCAGTCTTCCAGCACCCTATCCGGCGGTGAAGCACAACGAGTCAAGTTGGCCTCATTTCTAGGTAAAGAGCGCAGTACCGAACACATTCTCTTTATCTTCGATGAGCCTACCACAGGGCTACACTTCCACGATATTCGCCGCCTGCTTGATGCCATGAACGCTCTGGTCGATCAGGGCCATACCGTCATTATTGTCGAACACAATATGGAAGTCATCAAATCAGCTGACTACGTCATTGATTTGGGGCCGGAAGGCGGTAAGCATGGTGGTCGCCTGCTTTTCCAGGGGCGTCCTGAAGATTTACGGGATGTAGAGGAATCCTATACCGCCCAATTTCTGCGCGAGAAGCTATAAATACCCTGAGGTTGGGGTGTCATCTGGGCACAGAATGGCAGAATGTCAAAACTTCACGCTGCATTTGATAAAAGCAATCAGGTAGTAACATATTTGAAAGTCTTCTACTTTCTACTCGTAGTGCGGGGCTTGACTACCATCACTTTGCGCAATGGTCTATACGCCATCTGGCCTTACAGTACGTTGCGCAGCATGTTCTGAAATCGTTCGAAAGAGGATAAATCGCGATGGCCACCCCCTTTGATCTTTACGAAGCGGTCGCCCGATTTCAACGCACCGATTAATTTGCGGGCATTGCGGTACGGCACAATGAAGTCGCTGGTACCCTGAAAAATGACGACGGGAGCGGTAACCTCTTCCAGATATTTCCGACTGGGAAACCGGTAGGTGAATCGAAAAACCGGAGGTAAAAAAGGATAGTACGAATAAAATAAATCCCGCATACTGGAAAAAGGAGTTTCCAGGATTAACAGCCGACAAGATCGGCGGGCGGCAACCCGGCAGGCAAAAGTTGACCCCATTGACCGACCGTAGAGAACAATGCGCTCTGCAGCCTCGCGCTGCCCCAGCCAGTCGTATACGGTTTCTGCATCCTGATAGAGCCGCTCTTCCGTGCGGCGCCCTGTACTTTTTCCGTAGCCCCGATAATCGTACACCAGCAAGTGATAGCTTGCCTCGTGGATAAGTTCGTACGTCTTACCCCATTTGTCGAGGGTACTGGCATTTCCATGAAAAAAAAGTACAGTTCCTTTCGCTTTTCCCGTAAAGGGAAACCATAAAGCATTCAACTGGCCACCGTGAGGGCTATCGATCCAGTATTCAATACCTGGCAATGGGTGCTGATATACATGATCCATGGGTAAGCGAGAAGGTCGGAAAATAAACAGGTGCTGCAGAGGTCCGGTCAACAGATTTCCAACGCCCCACAGTCCAAGTAGAATAACCAGAATCAACATCCAGGGAATAGTAGTCCAATATGTAAGTAGTGCATTCATGCTTAAGTCCTTAGTGCAGCATCCGGAAGCTACGGTATTTTACACAGAAATACCTACCTTTGCCCCTTACAACGATAACCAAACGCATAAAGACAAACACCATGAAGTTATTGCAGGATAAGGTAGCACTGGTCACGGGAGGTTCTCGTGGTATTGGAGAAGCTATTGTCCGTCGTTTTGCCGAACAGGGAGCAACGGTAGCCTTTACCTATCGTTCCAGTGCCGAAGAGGCTAAAAAAGTAGTTGAAGCCTGTGCGGAACATAATGTGGATGCACTAGCCATACAATCAGATGCCGCCTCATACGAGCAAGCAGAAGAACTCATTAAACAGGTTATCGATCGCTTTGGCAAACTGGATATTCTTGTCAATAATGCCGGTATTACCCAGGATAACCTGATGCTACGTATGACCGAAGAACAATGGGACCGGGTCATCAACATCAATCTGAAGTCCGTCTTTAACCTCAGTAAGCACGCCTTGCGCCCCATGATGAAAAACCGGGGTGGCGCTATTATTAATATGAGTTCGATTGTCGGCATCACCGGCAACGCCGGGCAAGCCAACTACGCAGCATCTAAAGCCGGTATTTTGGGCTTCAGCAAATCCCTGGCTAAAGAAATGGGATCGCGAAATATTCGCGTCAATGCCATCGCCCCCGGCTTTATTGAAACGGATATGACCGATGCGCTAGATGAGAAAACCCGGGATGCCTATCTGAGCAACATTCCACTCAAACGATTCGGTAAGTCTGAAGAAATTGCGGATGTCTGCGTATTCCTGGGATCCGATATGGGAACCTACGTATCCGGGCAAACGATTAGTGTTTGTGGTGCGCTGAATACCTGATTGGCTATGCGAAACGATGCTTACAGCCGAATTTACCGGGCGTCCATACTTTCTGAAGTACGCCGACGCCTGTTTGAAGAGTCTTTTCCCCGTATTAAGCAATGCATCGGGCTTCTGCCCGAAGAAGACATCTGGTATCGCCCCAACGCGGTATCCAATAGTATTGGCAACCTGGTATTGCACATTGCCGGCAATCTACGGCAATGGATACTTAGTGGACTGGGAAATGAGGAAGATAATCGCCACCGGATACGGGAATTCTCAGAGCGAGGCCCGCTTTCTGCCGAACGGCTTTTGACGTTGCTCCAACAGTTAGAGGAAGAAATTGACGAGCTCCTGGATGAACTCAGCACAGAACACCTGGTCGCTACCTACCGTGTGCAGGCCTTCCGGGAAACCGGAATCAGCATGTTGTTTCACGCAGTAGAGCATACCGCTTACCACGTGGGTCAAATCACCTACATTACCAAATGGCGAACCGGATCAGAAACCAACTATTACGGTGGCATTGATCTGGAAGACAAAAAAGGTGGCTAACCTGTCCTTAGCGCTTAAACAAGATATCTCAACCATTGCTGGCCAGGCTATACTTGCTAGAAGTGGGTGGGCCGCAGCCCATCCACTTCCTAAGCCGTTTAGGTTTACACCAGCACGGGCTCCGCAACGCAAACGCCATCGGCCAGGCCGCGCGTCAGACTGGCAATCACTTTAAGACGGCGAAAATTTAACTCGTACACCGTACTGTACATCGAGCTACGTTTCCCAATAATTCGGGATCGACATAGCGCATCCAACAGGTGTAACAAGTAATCACTGTCTAACCGTGAAAAGGCCAGTAAATCCAGGTACGAAACCTGGTGATGTTGACAAAAATAGTTCAGGATGAGTTGGGTGTCTCGATGAGTCAGCAATTCCAAAACGGAAATAGCTTTCCCTACTGACACACTCTCTCTTTTGTGTGTTTGTGTAGTGTTTCTAGTGTGCATGAGAGTGTATAAAGTTTGTTACTAGCGAATCAAAGAACATTTTCTTCGCCTTGTATACGGCTCTTCGCGCTGGAAGGTTACAGGGCATATAAATGTTTTTTATTTGACCATACACCTTGGAATTATCGCAAGGTGCGTTGAGTGTGAAAATAAGGCTACTTCAAACTCCATACAGCCCTTCCTTAGGTGTATACGCTGAGCCATACGGCGCAAAAAAGGCATAGTGTGGGAAAAAGAGCTCATTTACACCTGCGACGCCCCCATAACACCGCTATACTATAAGGCCGCATGCATCTTGTTAAATAAAAGGCTTATTTTCTGCTCAACCCTATATAATTCAGTAGCAAGCTATACCGCTGACAAAACGCTGCACTAAATCCGTGCGCAAGTAGATCTACAGGCTAAAAATATCCGCAAAACCCTGGATTCCGGCTTTCGCCAAAATTCGTTGCTTTTTTATCCGTACCAGGTCATCCCACCCCGACAGAACTTTTTTATTTTTGGTGTACACAAAAATAAACGAGCCATGCCAATTCGAATGGAAAAAGATGACCCTCAGGGGCCGAACAATAATCGCGGCAATCAAGGTGGCCGGTCAGGCCAAAATTCGTTGCTGCGGTGGTTACCGCTAATCTTACTTTTTGTTTTTCGCCGCCCCAAACTGCTTATCCCCATCCTCATCGTGGGAGCAGTGTGGTTCTTCTTCTTTGGCGGTCAGGAAACGCTGCTAGGGCCCGCCGCCCCGGACAATGATTCTGACCTCGTCAGCCAGTTCGAATTGGGGGCCACCCTCAGCGAAGAGCGTTTTGATAGTGCAAAAGTATTCGAGCCTCTTTCCTATGGCTTTGGCAACAGCAGCGGCTTACCCACGCGCACCACGCTGGAGCAATACGCTCCTGACCGGGCTCATCAGGGGGAGCAGGGTTCCTGCGTGGGTTGGGCCAGCGCCTACGCCGCCCGCACCATCCTACAGGCCCGGGCCACCGGGAGTAATCCCGATCAGGTGGCCTTTAGTCCAGCCTACCTTTACAATCAGATTCATTTGGAGAATTGCCAGGGAGCCTATATGCTCGATGCCATGAAGGCTATGCGCTCTACCGGTGCCCTACCCTTTCGAAGCTTTGGCTACGACGAGCGCACCTGTAGCAAGTACCCCACTCGCAATCAACTCATGCAGGGGCAGCAATACCGGATCAAGGGCTACAACCGCCTCACCGTAGGAGCCAATAACTACCGCCCCGACCTGATGGCCATCAAACAAAACCTGGCTCAGGGCGCACCGGTGGTGATCGGGATGATGGTCGGCGGCTCGTTTATGAATAATATGATCGGGCGCGAAGTATGGACCCCCACGCGCCGCGATTACAATATGCAGGGCTTTGGGGGGCATGCCATGTGTATCATCGGTTACGACGATCAGAAAGAAGGTGGCGCTTTCCAAATTATGAACAGCTGGGGCGAGCGCTGGGGACGCGACGGTATTGCCTGGGTACGCTACCGCGATTTTGAGCACTTCACCCGCGAAGCCTACGGCCTGTACCCTATGGGGAGTGCCGAAGACCGCACTTTTGATGAGTCTAAGTTGGCCGTAGAATTTGGTATTGTCGATACAGAACGGGAGGCCATTCTCCCCATGCGGCAGGTCGGCGATATTGTGTTCCGCACCATCCGACCGGTAGAGGCCGGCGATAAATTCAAAGTACTCCTGGCCAATTCCATTGAATGTAATGTCTATATCTTCGGGGAAGAGACCGACGGCAGTAGCTACGTATTATTTCCCTATACCGAAAAGCATTCCCCTTACTGCGGCATTACCGGTACGCGCCTGTTTCCCAAAGATTATTCTATGACCCCCGACGAGTTGGGGAACCGCGACCGAATCGCCGTAGTCGTCACCAAAGAACCCATCGATTATGCCGCGTTCAACCGGCGCATAAATGGTAGCCTTGGGGGTTCATACGCCGAAAAAGTAAAAAATGCACTTAGCGACCGTCGCATTCGTACGGTGCAGTTCCAGGCCGGCAACACCATCTCTTTCGACGCAGAGCGCAACGGCAAGAATGCCGTGGCTATGGTCCTGGAAATTGATAAGTAAAGAAAGAACGGGCCAGAGGCCATGGTACAATTGGACAATGATCCTCTGAATCGCGGAAGCAGCGGGTGGGGGTTAACCTCACACCTAAAACCTCAGCAAGCTGTTGCGGCTGTGCAATAATCCGCTCTATCCCTTACTCCCTGAGTCTATCCTTCTCTTCTCCCGTCTACCGCCCATACAGGGCGTTGCCACGACCGAACTTGATGCCAGCACTGAGCAGTAAATAACCTTCAGTGCCGGTTCCTTCTTCCAGGTATTCCTGTAGACCAACGGCGTACTGTACATCGAAGGTAAACAGTAGCGCAATGTCTACTCCTATACCAATCAGGGCATCGGTACGGAAAGAGCGCACATCGTCCTCCGCAAAGGGCAACTCGCCGACCTCTTCCACCCCAAGACGGAAAGTGGGCTGTACCCCGGCCTTGACCCGGAAGGCCAGTATATCTTCCCGTGGATTGAGCCGTAGACCAACGGCCAGAGGGACTCGCAATTGTTGTACCCGCGATTCGTCGGAAATCTCAACTCCAAGTACTTGTGCCCTGATGTTGTTGCGGCTGCTGAAGTAGTGAATTCCGGGGTTAAAAAAGACTGGTTTATTGCCAACCCGGAAGTCGACTCCTGCCTGAAATCCATTAGCTCCGTCAATAGCAAGGTCGTTGCTGTTGGCTTCCAGATTAGTAAAATGTATACCCGCTTTGGGGTTAAGCACAACCTGTGCCGGTAGAGACGCCCCTACCCCGCATAGAACGATTAGTGTGATGAGTAGCTGTTGCATTGGTTTTTTCCTTTTAAAAAACGCGTCATACAGAATTGTTCCCAGAGCTATTTTTCCATAAAGCACTGCGCAATCTTCTGGTGGGCCTCATCGTAGTCGACCGGACTAAGGTTGGTGAGCATGGCTACGACAATGCGCTGCTCGGGATAGACAATCAGTTGTGTAATGCCTCCTACCGATCCGCCACTGTGCCCAAACCAGGCACGCCCGGCATCGTCCACTCCCGATTGCCAGCCAATTCCATAGTTGGTTGATTCCCCATCGGTAGTTTTCTGTGGGCGTATCCATTCCTGTATTGTTGCTTCGTCCGCCGCGCTGCCATCTAGATGGGCCTGCCCGAAGCGCACCATATCTTCGACCGTCGACAGAAAACCACCACCGGCCCATTTGTAACTGTTATCGACAAATGGCGCAGGAATAATTTGTCCATTCTGACCTTTCACGTAAAACCGGCTGCGCCGCGGCACCAGACGGTTGGTGTAGTCGGCAGCAGTATGGTACATTTCCAGGGGAATAAATACCGAATCTTGCATAAAGGTGAGAAAAGACACACCACTAGCACCTTCGATAGCGGCACTAACCAGGTTCCAGCCATAACTGGAATAAGAATAATCCGTTCCGGGCTCAAACAAAAGTGGATCGTCCGCAAAGATGGTCAGCCCTTCTTCGACCGTCGGGTAATGTTGGCTACTAAGAAATTCATCGCCCCGGTAGTGGCGAATACCCGCTGTATGCCCAGCTAGCTGCCGCAGGGTAATTGGCCACTTCTTCTTGGGGAAGTCCGGTACATAGGTTTGAATAGGCAGGTCTAGATCAATCAGCCCCGCCTCGTAGAGCCGGGCGAGGGCAGCAGCTGTGAACGGTTTCGATACGCTGCCAACCCGAAACTTGGTCCGTTGGGGATAAACCTTTACATTTTGCTCCAAATCGGCAAAGCCGTACCCTTCCGACCAAACTATTTCCCCATCGATACTCACGGCCACTGCCGTTCCGGGTATATCATTGCGCTCGGCAAACTCATTGAAGATAACCTCAGCTTCTTCGATAGCGGCTTGATACGAAGACTGCCCCCAGAAGATGGAAGGGAGACTAATCAGGGTCAAAAAAAGGAAAAAGAGCAAGGATTTTTTCATAATGTGAATTTTGTAGTTTTACTGTTGGCAAAAAAGATACAAATGATACCGAACATTACCGTACCTACACTCCTGGTAGATGAACAAAAAGTACGTCGCAATATTGATCGCATGGTGCAGCGCGCACGCCGCCACCACCTGCCGCTGCGTCCACATTTTAAAACGCATCAATCGGATAAAATTGGCGAGTGGTTTCGCGAAAGCGGCGTAAATACCATTACCGTATCCTCCCTGCGCATGGCCGAATATTTTGCGGAAGCAGGATGGGATGATATTACCAACGCCTTTCCGGTCAATATATTAGAGATGGAGCGTATGCAACGCCTATCGGGACAAATAAAATTAAACCTCCTCGTAGAAAATAAAGAAGCGGTGCGCGCCCTCGATGCCCATCTGACCCACCCGGTAGGTATTTTTATAAAAATCAATGCGGGGAATAATCGTACCGGCCTGCTGCCCGACGCCACTTCCGCAATCGACGAGCTACTCGACTTGCTGCACACTACACCCAAATTAGCATTTAAAGGTTTCCTGGCGCACGCAGGACACACCTATCGGGCACGCGGGAAAGAGGATATTGCGCGTATTCATTACGACACCATGCGGCTTCTGGAGCCATTGATTCTCCATTATCGCAAGCGTTATCCCGATCTTATCTTTTCGTACGGGGATACCCCGTCGTGCAGTACCATGGAGGACTTTGGCCTGGCTAATGAATTGCGCCCGGGTAATTTCGTATTCTATGACCTCACCCAGGCGACGATTGGCTCTTGCCAACTCGACGATATTGCCGTAGCCATGGCTTGCCCGGTGGTTGCTAAACATCCGGAGCGCAATGATATCGTCGTTTATGGCGGGGGCGTTCATTTCTCCAAAGACCAATTAGTTCGGCATGGAGAAGTGACCTATGGCTTGCCGGTACGCTGGACCCGGACGGGGTGGGCGGTCATCGACGACGGAACATCGCACATGCGAAAACTATCCCAGGAACACGGCATCCTGCACGTATCCGATGCCCTATTTGACGATATACAAATTGGGGAAATCGTCGGCGTAGTACCCGTACATTCCTGTATGACCGCTGACCTGATGAAAGCTTACCAAACAATGGAAGGCCAGGAGCTGGGCATGCTCACGTACGTTTAGGCCTTTTTTTCTTTCAGCTGACGAGCCTGGAAGCTAATGATCGGGTACTTCAGGTGGTACGACAATTCTTTAGTCAGGCTATGGTCAAAGAGTTCCTGTATGATGTTGCGCTTGTGGATTACGGTGGTCAGGATATCCACATTGTTTTTATCCAGGAAATCAATAATTGTCTCCTTAACGCTAGATGCTTCTTCGAGCGTAAAGGTCACACGGTTAGTACTCGCGTAGGCTTCACGCCATGATTTTAGCGTGGTTTCGATCTCCGGTGTAATATTGGAGGCGACGTTCAGGCAATGGATTCTGGCGTTGAACGACTCGGTCAGCGCGATAACTTCGTCCAATGCGACCCGGTCGTATTCGCTAAAGGTAGTAGCAAAGGCAATATCATCAATTACCCCGTCGAAACGCACTTTTTCCGGCACGGAGAGCACCGGCGTTTTGGCATTTTCCATTACCTCACTGGCTACGCTTCCGCTAAATAGCTTCTTCAACCACCCCGCACCGGTAGTACCCATCACGATAAAGTCGGGGTTTTCTTCCCGCTCTACAGCTAAAATAGTCGGTACGACACGCTCACCAGTTTTCATGACATGCGTCAATTCCACATCACGGAACCCCTTGGCGTCCGCTTGCTGACGCATCAGACGGGTAACATCTTTAAAATTCTCTAACGCTTCCATCTCGTTCTGCTCAACGATTTCAGCCATCGTATTTCGCATATGAGAAGCCGCAATCGCCAGGTTTTCGTAAACGTGGACAGTAATAATACGTGCCTTCATGGAACGCGCTAAGTGCAGGGCATATTCAAAAGCACATTCGGCACAAGGCGAAAAATCAGTTGGAAATAATATTGATTTGCTCATTTTGTTTTGTTTCCTGCAAGTAAGAAAAAATAGGTGAAAAAAAGAAGCCGACTTTTCAGGACATTTATCATGACAAAAGTCATAACGTCAAATTGACGAAAGTCATCCCCCCCGGAGACTGTTTGATGTACATTTGATATTGTTAAGCGACGGGGTTCTCCCGTCATCAAGGTCAATTGGGTGTTCTATTTGTAATCGGCCTTTACCTACCTTTTAGAAACCGGCATCCTATATACCGGTTATATGGCCGAGAGATCTGTCGCTCTGCATCTGCAGAGCGACAGTTTTTTTCTTATCTTCTTGTTGTTACCTTTACCAATTATTCATACCCAAAAAACATCATTTATGAATCGCTTTTTCACGCTGAAAGCTTCTTTTTTACTCGTAGCACTAACCCTCGTATTTAGCAGTTGCAGCAGCACTAAACTACCGACCGCTGACAATCTGCTCACCGCCATTACGACCAATCCCAAGCTAACTCAATTTGCCTCCCTGCTGGAAATGGCCGGTGGCCTGGGCTCGGTACTGGGCGACGATGGAAAATTTACACTCTTTGCCCCCAGCAACGAAGCACTGAGTGCCATGGGAGACGATGCCATCAGCACCATTACTGATCCAGATAATAAAACCTTGCTGACTAATGTACTGCGGGGTCATGCCGTTTCTGGTGCCCTCAGCCCCAAAAAAGTCGGCAAAGAAGAGTTACTGACCAACGCCATGGGGAAAAACCTGGGCGTCAGCGGTACAGAAAGTAATCTCATGGTTGGTGGCGCTAATATTGTGGAGTCTATTAAAACCAAGAATGGCTTCGTGCACGTCATCGATAAGGTGCTGAAGAACTAACCCGGCTTTCGCCAAATAACACAACAAAAACGCCACCGCTTTTCCAGGCGGTGGCGTTTTTTACTTTGGAGACCCTGTATTTAGTGCCGGTCATCCAGCAACTCCAGATGCTGATTAATGCCCTTCTCGATGGCAGGCACTCCCGTTTCCATCCATTCCGGCTTCGCAGCATCCTGCAAATAATAATCGAAGAACTGCGCCATCCGCGTTTGGAAATCGCGTCGATTTTGAGGCTTGAGGGGCCAGTGGGGCTCACCATTATAATTGAGCATCCAGGCAGGTTTACCCAAACGACGTAAAGACACGAAAAACTCAATCCCCTGATACCAGGGTACCGCCCCGTCCTCATCATTGTGTAGGATCAGAAGAGGTGTTTCTATTTTATTAGCGCTAAAGATCGGTGAATTCTCAATATACAGCAGGGGTTTCTCCCACAAAGTACCGCCAATGCGACTTTGCGTATGCTCGTACTGAAACATCCGGCTCATCCCGCTTCCCCAGCGAATACCACCGTAGGCGGAGATCATATTAACCACCGGGGCTCCGCTCTCGGCACAACGGAATAAGTTGGTCTTGGTCACAATATGAGCAATTTGGTAACCGCCCCAACTGTGGCCCTGCAAAGCAACGCGCTGTTCATCCACGTACCCTTCGCTCAGTAGTTTCTGCACCCCACCCATCACTGAATTAAAGGCACTCTCCCCAGGATAGCCGATCTTGTACGGCACATCCGGATTAAAGATTAGGTAGCCTCTACTTACGTAAAATGGGTAATTGATTGTTGAACGGCCAAAACTTGGAGTGCGGTGACGGTGTAGTCCGTCGGTACTGCGTTCGTAGAAATTGACAATCATCGGGTACTTCTTGTCCGGATCGAAATCCTTGGGTTTGATCAACATCCCCTGTAATTGCTGCCCATCCAGCGAAACGAAATCATACAATTCCGCCGTTCCCCAGCGGAAATTATCCTGTTGAGGGTTAGCGTTGCTTATTTTCTCATAGGAATTCAGTGTACGCCCGTAGAGCAAATCGGGAAAAGTCTGAAAATCTTCCCGCGTAAACAGCCAGCGATCCGTGTCCCTGGCCTTCTGTGGCCGACGATCGTAGCTGTACGGACCTTCCTCGATCACCTCCTTTACTCCGGTATGAATATTGAACTCCTGATAGCCTTCATTTTTTGTCGTTTCGTCAAAGAAATGGAACAACAGTGGTCCCACTTCTTCAATGGCCCGCTCTTCCGGGTCCACTCTGATGTACCGGGAACGACGCTTCATCTTACGGCCGTTGGTGAGGTTGTAATCGCGAATTTCCTTGGTTGGATCAATTTGCCAGACATCATACCGGTCGTAGATCATGATAAAATCATCGTTGGTTGTCCAGCCCGCCACACCGTAGGGACGGGGGTAATCGGGATGATCATCCGTCTCATCATAAAATGTTACCTTATTATTTTCGGTCAGCTGAATCCGCTCTCCACCGGTCATAGGCTGTGCGTACCAATTTGAATCCGGGTAACTGTACCAATAGGCGTACTTTCCTTCCGGCGATAGTGACGGGTAACCTCGCAGCTCTTCCTCAATCATTTGGGTGTTGCCCGTGTTCAGGTCGATCAGATAGACATCCTGCGCGGGCGGAAAGCCCTCCCAGGAAGTTCGGATCATGTACTTTTCATCATTCTCTCCCAGAGCATAGCGGCCATTTCCTTCGTTACCTACCGAAACAGAGGGTATAGCTTCCGTTTCTAATTGCATCAGCTTCCCGGAACTGAGTTGACACATCGCCAGCCAGGTACGCCGTTTATCGCGATTCATTTGTACTTTTTGCATAGGATAAAGGCGTTGATCCTGAGTGGTCCACACCTCAACCTGTACAATTTCTTCGTCCAATAGTGATGTGTCTTCCAAAATCGGTTGTGGTGCCGTGCCAAAGAAAAGCCGCTCTCCATTTTCAGCAAAATAGGTGCGCCCATTCTCACTAATACGCCAGTCGTCCGGCAAGAAATTGTTCTGATCCGTAGCCAGCGTACGCACATCCGCAGTAGTTGACCAGTATTGCAGCGTATAGGGCGTAACTCGTTGCTCGACGGTATCCTGATTCGACAGATAAGCCATGCGTGCCCCCTGCCGACTGAGTGCGATCTGTTTAAACGATCCCGAACCTTCCTCTACTAACACCGGCGATACCGCGCCTGGTGTCCAGTGGTAGATACCGGCCGTCAGTTCGTCTTCTACCCCGGTAGTTACCAGGCCCACGGCTGCCTTCTCTTCTGCCAGTGTAATATCGGTAACGAATGGTACGCGATAAGTGGTGTCGGCCAGCAGCGAACGCACCATCAGGTGATACCCGTTCTTCTGGTTTGGCTTTTTGGCGAAAGCCGAATCAGCCGGGGTACTATCCAGTTGGTAGAATATCCAGCCGGCCCATTTTTGGGGCACCTCAACCTTCTTTAAATCCGGAATTTTCTCCAGCATCATCTGGTTCAGATTAAGAAGACCCAGCGTATCGGATGATAAATCTTTTTTATCGATTCCCTGCCGGCGCATGGCTTTTAACGAATCCTGATGGGGGGAAATAGTAAAGACCAGAAAACGGCTATCGTCCGTAAGCTCAGCCTCGTGTCCGCGCGGGTAGCGCCATTCGTTACCGGAAACTCCGTCATAGACGACCAATTCCGGATCGCCTTCTTCCGACTCCAACTGATAAACGACCCAGCGACCGTTGCTAGAGATGGTCTCGTTACTGATCTCGTGCCATTGGGCAACATCGGCGTGCGTCAGGGAGCGCTCATCGATCGACTGTGAAAAAGCTATGGTAGATATTAAGAGGCTCACCATGAGCACTGGCATGTATTTACTAAGCATAAGTAGACTGATTTTTGCGCAATATACGGAGTTGGTTATAGACGCTGGAACTTTTGGGATGTTGGAGTGGTATATTGATGCACACACGCTTTTTCGGCTAGCGCCAAAACATCCTACATGCAACGTATCCGAACATATATCCGGCTTTTCTGGCGTGCTGTCCGCGGGAAAGAAGAGAGCTTTACCACCGGAAGCATCAGTCGTGCTTTTGGCTGCTGGAAATACCCTGGGCTATATCCTGGCCGTTCAGCTTGCTATGGGACTGGCCGGGGTATGCTGGGCCATCGCCATTAACGAAACCTTACTGGCCGTCTTTTTTGTAATTATTTTCCGGAAGGGACAGTAGAAAGACTTCGCCATCTAATCTCTGATTTCTAACGCCCAAACTTCTCCTCCATCGCTTTTTGGCGAAAGCCGAAAATCTCCTCCACTTTGGCGTCCACAAAGAGCTGATCGGCAATAGTACCGATAATGCCATAGGGAACTTTATAGTGCAGGCGGTCGGTCATCAGGACGCCACCATCCTGCTCCGTAAAGTGGTGCTCATGGTGCCACATAGCGTAAGGGCCAAAGCGTTGCTCATCGACGAAATAGCGCCCCTCTGCAATGTGGGTAATTTCCGTGACCCAATTCATCTTAATACCAGCAAAGGGACTGATGCGGTAGCAAATAATCATGCCGGTATACATCTCCATACCCACTATATCGGAAGTGATTTCGAACGATACATTGCCCGGAGTCATGTCATTTAAGTTTTCCGGACGGGAGAAGAAGCTCCAAACTTTTTCCAATGGTTGGGGTATAAATTGTGTCCATTCTTTTTTCTTGGTGCGCATTTGTAAAGGTTTTTCGCTTTTGATGTATACCACGAACTGTACCGGCAGAATGATAAGTTGGAAACGCCAAAGTACCTGGCGTTCTGTACATCTGCATGATGATACCGACATATAACCTAAAGAAACCCGTTTTGTTTAGGTGAATAAAAACACATATTACCACATAAACTATGTAAAAAATACCCCTTATCCGGTACGAAATAGCCCTTTACAAAAAGTATATTTGTAACCAAAATACTGTGTTTACCCAGCAATCAAGCGTTATCCCATAAACCGATACACCCATGACTGAAGCCTATAGCCCTGTAATTCAGGAAGGTTCTCTTGTTGTGCCTATGAGTGGTAATGTTTGTCAACCCTACGATACTTGTAAACGGAAGGTGACTATGCGGACTACGCAACATTACTCCGTCAAACATGAGACCTTATGCCTTTACGTGTAACCATACATCCTTTACCCTCTATGGAGCAGCCGTCAGCGCTCTACGGGCCTGTCTTGTACCTCCCTATGTACGTCCGGTTTATTTCAGGATTCGACGTTTACAAAAAACGTTCGGCATTGCCCAAGCGGCATAACCGCTATGTCTCTACACCAAATACTACACCTGTTTTTTCAGGAACGGGCATTACTGCCTGCGTCTCTGATAGCAGAGGAGATGGCCTTGAGCCATCCGGGAAAACAATTCAGTGAATAATCCTGAACGACATTGAGGTCCCTGGTGACCTCCCACGAGCACATTTGTGAAGGGTTTCTTAACGAGGATTGTTGGCAGAGAGCGATAAGCTCTCTGCTTTTTTTTACATTTACGCCCTACAAAAATCCCGATTGCCATGTCAATTATTCAAGAATTCAATGACTACCGTGCCCGGATGAATGATAAAATCCTGGGCGAGGACAACAAAGTCCTTAAACGTTTCTTTAATCTGGACACCAATGCCTATCAGGATGGTGCCCTGGACGCCAAAACCAAAGAGATGCTGGGCCTGATTGCATCTATGGTGCTGCGTTGTGACGACTGCATTAGCTACCACCTGGGTAAATGCTATGACCTGGGCGTTACCAAAGAGCAGGTTTTCGAGGTTTTCGCCATCGCTAATCTGGTCGGAGGATCCATCTGTATTCCCCATACCCGGCGGGCTGTCGAATACTGGGAAGCACTGGAACAGGAACAATAATTAATCATAGATAGAGACGCAAGATTTTGCGTCTCAACAAGATTTTGCGTCTCAACAAGATTTTGCGTCTCAACAAGATTTTGCGTCTCAACAAGATTTTGTGTTTTTAATCGAATATTATGGATCAATCCGGAGCGGCATATTTAGCGGGATTAAACGATGTACAGCGACAGGCCGTCACCAACACGGACGGGCCGGTATTGGTGGTAGCCGGGCCGGGGTCAGGCAAGACCAGGGTACTTACCTATCGCATTGCACACATCATACAGCAAGGTACGGCACCCTGGGAAATTCTGGCCCTGACGTTTACCAATAAGGCTGCCCGGGAAATGAAGGAGCGTATCACGCAGGTCGTCGGCCAACGGGCCAACAACGTCTGGGCGGGCACCTTCCACTCCATCTTTGCCCGCATTCTGCGGGTGGAAGCAGAAAAAATCGGCTACCCCTCCAACTTTACCATTTACGATAGCGACGACACCAAAAGTCTGCTCGGGACGATCATTAAAGAGATGAATCTCGACAAGAATACGTACAACGTCAACGCGGTACGTTCGCGCATCTCCCAGGCCAAAAGTGCCCTCATCACCCCTACCCTGTACCGCAAGAATCAGGACCTGATGGAGCAGGACCGCATGGCCAAACGCCCCTACGTGGTAGAGATATACCACAAATATACGGCTCGCTGTAAGCGCGCCGGAGCCATGGATTTTGACGATCTGCTCTATCGTTTATTTGAGCTGTTGCAAAAAAATCCGGATGGAGTCCTGGAGAAATACCGGGAAAAATTTCGCTATGTTCTGGTGGATGAGTTTCAGGATACCAACCACTTACAGTACGCCATTATCCGCAAGCTGGTCGACTACCCGGAGAGCCCTCGCAACATCTGCGTGGTTGGTGATGACGCCCAATCCATCTATGCCTTTCGGGGGGCTACAATTCAAAATATTCTGGACTTTGAGAAAGACTTTGCCCGCTACAATATCAAGACCTTCAAGCTGGAGCAAAACTACCGCTCCACTGAGCATATCGTACAGGCAGCCAATGAGATCATTACCTTTAACCGCAACCAGATTCCCAAGAAAATCTGGTCGGATAAAGGTCAGGGCCAAAAAATAAAGATCATCAAAGCCCTGACGGATACCGAAGAAGGCAAACGCGTAGCCGATACCATCCTCGAGCAAAAAAACCGCTTTCACCTGTCCAATAGTGAAATCGCTATTCTCTACCGCACGAATGCACAATCGCGTATTTTCGAGGAGTACCTGCGCCGCTACAATGTAGCCTACCGCGTTTTTGGGGGACTGTCGTTTTACCAGCGCAAAGAAGTCAAAGATCTCATTGCCTACCTGCGCCTGGTCGTCAATCAACAGGATGAAGAGGCCCTGCGTCGCGTAATCAATTACCCCAAGCGGGGCATCGGTAATACAACCCTGGATAAAATTGGCCAGCAGGCCATCGACCAAAACTCCAGCTTATGGGAAGCCCTGACGGCCGTCAAGGTATCTAGCCGCGCTATGAATAGTATTCAAGCATTTAAGCGCATGATTGAAGACTACGCTGAACGAGCCAAACAGGAGAATGCGTTTGATATTGCCCAGGACCTGGCTCGTGACTCGGGCTTATTGGATACCCTGAAAGGAGACACCACCGTAGAAGGGATGGGACGCATGGAAAATATCAATGCCCTGCTCGACGGTATAAAAACCTTCGTGGAGGATGACGACGTAGGCACCCTTGGCGGCGAGGTTAATGATAAATCACTGGCCTCTTATCTACAAAACATTGCCCTCCTTACCGATCTGGATGACGAAGAAAAAGTAGGAGACTACGTGACCTTAATGTCGGTTCACTCAGCCAAAGGCCTGGAATTCAAGTCCGTCTTTCTGGTGGGACTGGAAGAAAAGCTTTTTCCTTCTTTCATGGCTATGGAAACAGCCGAGGGCCTCGACGAGGAGCGGCGCCTCTTCTACGTCGCGATTACCCGGGCCGAGCAATTCCTCACCCTTTCCTATGCCTCGAGTCGCTATCGCTACGGGCAAATGCGCTACAATGAGTTGAGCCGCTTTTTGGAAGAAATTCCACGCGACCATGTCGAATCAAGCAGTAGCGTGCGCTCGCGCTTCAGTAGTCAGGAAAACCGGGCGAAACCGACCGGCGCCTCCGTAAGTGGCGTATTCAAGAGCCGGACCAACGCCCGCAATGCATCCTTCAAAGTGGACCCGGACACATTTACGCCCAGCCCCAGCTCGGAAATTCAGGCCGGGATGAAAGTACTACACCTGAAGTTTGGTGAAGGCAAAGTGCTCACTATCGACGGCAGTACCGACAATCGTATTGCGACTATTTATTTCCAGGATATTGATAGTCCTCAGCGGCGCATTATGCTCAAGTTTGCCAAGTTGCAGATTCTGGATTGAGGAAATGATGTTCTGAGGGGTCGGCTACAGTCTTTTCCACTACTGACTACTTTATCTTTTCACCTCCCAACCCAGAGGTACTGACCCCGGCAGGGGCAACTCAACTGTTTATAGTGCACGATGTCTACTGCTGGGCCAGCTACTCAAACCCTACATAATGCCAAGCGGCAAGCACTTCTTCCGTTGCGCTTCCTGACACATCCCACGAGGTACACATTGACCTGCCGGCACTGACGCCCCTCGATTACGGATATCTCTTTCATGACCTCAAGTAATGAAACGAATTCCTCTCCGCTCCCGTCTCTCCACCTCTCCGCGATCCGGAGGATCACGGTCCATCGTCAAAAAACCTCCCGCCAGGTAGCACACACATCGTCAGGTAATTCCACCTCTTCGTAGCGAATAAAAAGCTGATTGGCCCGATACTCAAATTCCATGGCATCAATAAAACTGTTGGCCTGATCGAATAATTCTAGCCGGGCATCCTCCTCTGGGATGGTGACATTGCGGTACTCGCGATAGAGCCCACCGGCAGCTACCAGTAAATCGTAGCGATCCCCCCGGCGCAGCTGCTGAAAGCTCGACTCGCCATTCTCAAACGTTGCCATCAACCGGTAAGGCTCGTTGCAATCGGCTTGCGTGTTGCGGAAGAATATGGCCGCCGTAGGCAGTAACGCCAGGGGATCCTCGTCAGACTGATCGCACCGGGCCCGAAAAGTCATCGTAGCCGGGATAAGATTCTTGCCGGATGGTGGGCGAAGTATATCGCCCAGAGAAAAGTTGTAATCGACGCATACATTGGCCCGGGTAGGAGATGTAAAAACGGGATCAGCACCACAGAAAAAACTATAGCCTTCGTAAACTTTTACGCGCAATCCGTTGACCAATCCTCCTGTACTCGGTACATCGTACAGGAATATCTGCTGCCCTTCGTATAATTGGGCCAGACGGATGTATTTGCGTAAAACAGTACCGCGCGTTGACATCACATCAATTTCCAGCATATGGTATTCGCTGGCTTCTTCTTGAGCCAGGTTCGACGCAAAACTCAAAGCAGTCGGAGTATCACAGCGATCAATCAGGAACCAACTCATTGTCCAGTCGGATAAATGATCCTGCTCGTAGGTTGCCGTAAGTTTCCCATTAATGGGTATGATACGTGCGTTGCCTTCGCGATCCCAAACGCGCGTGCCACTTTGGCGCGACCAAATCGGCACGCTGTTGTTCTGGGAAAGAAAGCTGCCCGTAAACGGATTTAACACATCATCGGCTACCTCAACAAATACGTCTACCGGCTGCGAAAAACTGCGCACGGCAACGCCCCCAGCCTCCATCGTTAATCGAACGTTGCCCACCGTATGAAAACTACCACCACCCAGCGAATTTCCCTGATCGATCGCATCATCCACATCGAGGCCGGCCGGCAGTGCTTGTCGCCCCTGCCATTGTCGGGTGTCAAAGTGAATGAGGTCAATATTTACCGCTCCGGTCACTTCCTGTCCGTTGGCATCGAACAGGCGAGTATCCGCCGGAATGCTCACGAGCGCCCGTTCTGTTTTTCCATTAGTGTAAGGGGTAGCAAAATTGATAATACTGCCCGTACCACCGGCCGGCACATCGATACTCAGATTGCGTCGGCTAACCCCGGGCGGCAGGTTGTTTAATTGGGCCATCGTAACGGTTTCCATCCGGAAAATTTCAGGATCCGTGATGCGAAAGCGACGCTCCACCGGCAAATAGCCCGGTGCCGAAGCGGAAACCGTAAATTCCAGGGGGGCCGTAGCCGAAGCGGTGGTACTTTTCTCCACGGCCACATTCAGGATATTACCGTCTGCCCTTAGCTGGCTTTCGCCAAAAAGAGAAAACAAGAGATCAGCGTCCGGGCCTGAAATAGTCACCGTCAAATCACGCGGCTGATCACTGGCCGCTCCGTTGGCATTCACGAATTGAATACTAAGCGGATGCTCGATAAAGTCAGTGCCGATAAAAAACGTCACGCCCTCCAAAACATCATTCAATGGTTTGCAGGCTATACCGAGCAGAAACAGAAGAATGGTCGCGGTAAAAATTACTTTTTTCATAGTGTATGGGGCAAGATTATTCGTTGGGATTAAAAGATGCGATACGCCACACGGAAAGAAACCACCGGCCATAAACTCAAGGCAATTTCTTCACGCAAATTTCGGTTGATAATCGTTTCGTTATCAGCATTGGCCTGAATCAGTCCATTAGCTGCCAGGTTTACCCGTGTAATACCTTTATAGTAGGTGCCTATATCCAAACTCACCCCTACCCTTCGCCACGGTAAACTGCGACCGATACCAATACCGACATAGGGAAACACCGATAAGGAATGATCGACCATGACACTTCCCGCACCAACTTCTTCGGCCGGAATGGTAATATCATTGATCTGTACATCTTCCGTCAGCCTAAAGTCAGTACTGATTTGATTGTCGAGGGTGATTACCGGGCCTGCTACAAAACGCAACCGGCTATCCAAAATGCCCCACTCAAATAGTACTTCCAGGTTATTTTGCTGAATGCGGCCATCAAAAGACAGGTTTTGATTGGTAAATCCACTAATCGAGGTCTCCACATCCGAAAAAGCGAGATCAAATTGGTTGTATCCCAGCCGCACATTGAGTTGACTGATGATATTGATGACCAGATCTCCCCCCACGAAATTACGTGTCCCGATACTGGCACCAATACCAAAATGATTGAGAAAGGTAGTTTCGTCTTCCGGCAGGGGCGTTGGTTTCGTTCGTACCTTTTTTGTTTTCTGCGGATTACTCTGCGCTTTTTTCGTAGTGGCAGAATCAACGGGTGGGGTATTGCTATCCTGAGCTTGCACCCCAAAAGAAAGCAAAAGCAGCAGCAGGCTACTTAACAATATGCGGCCTAAGCGTGCAGAAAGATATAGTGGCATAGGATTATTTTTAGTGTTGTACATAACAATTTTTCGACGAGCCTGCCTACATGCCTTTCGCATGTACACAGCCTTATCCCTTTTGGTAAAGTTAACGTGCTTTACCCCGGTGATACATATACCGAAAAAGTTAGGTCATCTGAGTTGCCGGCTGATTTTACCGGCTGTAGAATTGGTCGAATATTAGGTGTGTGTCGTCTCTGATCCGAAAGATATGGAATATCCCGCTATTCTTTGCACCTCTTTGACCAGAGTTTTACCAGCCCGGAAGATTACTCCGGGCTGGTAAAATGGTGGATCGATTAGCGATTCATCGCCTTATCGCGATTCATGTAGTACATATTAGTGCTGTTGCGGTAGTCACCCAGCAGGTGCTTGGCAAAATAATCGGCGCGCAGCCAGAAAAAATACTCGTTCATACTACCAAATCCGTGGCGCTGCCCCGGAAAAATAAAGAAGTCAAACCGTTTATTGGCTTTGATCAATGCTTCAGCCATACGAATGGTATTCGCCGGATGCACGTTATTGTCAATGTCACCCGTACAAATCAGCAATTTGCCCTTCAGGTTTTTCGCTAGTTCCGAGTTTTTGTCGATATCGTACTCAAAGGTAATATTCCCTTCCTCGTCCTCAATTTCTTTCACGCCGTGATGCTTCTCACTCCACCAGCGGTTGTAGATATTATTCTCATGATTACCGGCAGAAGAAACCGCTACCTTGAAGAAGTCAGGATACACCAGCATAGCGGCCGTCGACATAAAGCCTCCTCCCGAATGGCCAAAGATACCTACCCGGCTATCGTCGATAAAGTCGTGCCGGTCAGCTAATTGCTCAATCGCTGCTTTTTTGTCGGCCAGACCATAGTCGCGCAAATTACCGTAACCGTAGTTGTGGTACCACTTCGACCGATCGGGGTGCCCACCACGATTACCAATGGTCACTACAATGAAGCCCATCTGCGCCAGGCGATCGGTACGATCCATCCGGGCGGAAAAGGATTTACTCACAGCTTCCGTTTGGGGGCCTGGGTAGACATAAGCGATAATGGGGTAATGCTTCGTAGAGTCAAAATCAAAGGGCTTATACATCACACCGTACAAATCGGTAATGCCATCGCCCGCTTTTACGGTATACGGCTCAGGAAATTGATATCCGGCCCCCCGGAGTTTGGTCAGATCTGCAGTTTCCAGCTCCATCACTTTGCGGCCGCTGGCATCGTACAGGGCACTGCCCGGCGTGGTATTCACCCTTGAATAGTTATTTACAAAATACGTTGCCTCATCATTCATGTTGGCGCCGTGGTTATAGTTACCAGCATTGAGCAACGTGAGGCCCGAGCCGTCCAAGCGCACCCGGTATACGTGCTGATAGTAGGGGTCTTCGCCCTCTTCCCGTCCATTGGCCGTAAAATAGAGCAAGCTCTTCTCTTCGTCGAGGCCCGCAACCGCTTCACAATGGTAAGGGCCTGAAGTAATTTGCCGTACCAGCGTACCGTCACCTTCGTACAGATACCAGTGTGCCCAGCCATCGCGCTCCGACCACCAAACAAACTGCTCGCCGTCATTAATCAAAGTGGGGGTGCGGGTCTCGACGTAGGTATTCAGGCGCTCCTCAACCAACGTATCGATATCTCCGGTCGTGGTATTGGCTACACAAAAGTCGATGCGCTTCAGATCACGACTGGTGCGCGTGAAGTACAGACGGTCACTATCGCCGGCCAGCCACAATGGGGGACGGTGGCGGTCATCGCGATTTTTCTTGAGCCGTGGGGCGTAGAGCACGCTGATGCTCTGATCTTTAAACCGATCCGTATCAATAATCAGTTTTTCTTTACTTTCCCAATCAAACACAGCCATCTCGTAAATGGGGGCTTCCTTTTCGCCCGGCATATGGTATTTATAGGTCTCCAATGTGGGGCGTGGATTAGCCGTGTTATTAATGACCCACAAATCTTTAACATTTCGCATGTCGCTACGAATCATAGCAAACTTCTTACTGTCGGGCGACCAGACCACGCGTACGGGTTTGCGCTTATCCTTGTTCTTTTCCATCTCCACATTGTCTTCACCCCGGCTGCCCCGGGCATAGGAGAAATACTCAACGCCGTTTTCTGTCCACTGATTTTCCACGATGGTGGAATCCTTTTCGTCTTCCAGAGCCTTTTCGTAGTTCTCCATATCCATCCAGTACAGATTATGGTTGCGGGCGAATAGCACATAGCTGCGATCGGGGCTTACGCTGGCCCAATCGGCATCGTCTTCGGGCTCTTCATAATCGTCGAGCAGGCGAAGTTCCTGAGTACTCAGGTTGTACTCAAAGTACCACTTCTTGGGCTTCATCTTAGGCTTGCCTTTTTTCATGTCTTCCCCTTCCTTGTCCTGATTGTCCCCGAGTTCCTCCTCTTCGGCTTCTTCTACCAGCTTACTGGTGACTTCAAAGCGAATAGCTGTCTCGTTATTGATAAACTCGAGGTTGTCTATGTAGAGATGCTGGGCATCGAAGGGGTCACCCGTCAGCCGACTCATATCAGCCGCCATTTTAACGTTATCGAACAGCTCCGTCTTAGTATTGCGATCGGCGTCGACAAGGTAATATTGTTCGCCGGCACTGGTGCGGTAGGCGTACCAAAATTGATTACTTTCTTTCAGCCAATGCGGGTCAACCCGGGTGGAAAACACCATATTATCCAGGTGGTCGGGCGAGAAGCGGGCCGCCAGATCGTAATTGGCTTTTACGGGGGTGGTCATCATTTCCTGAGCATAGCTACTTACGCAAAAAAACCATGCCAGCACGACGAGTAGTGTTTGTTTCATATTTTTATGCTTATTGTTTTGCGATAAGCGACCAAGATAACGCTATACCGCCAAAAGGAAAAAGCCTCAGAGCAACTGATCGTCACTCTGAGGCTTATAGCCAATTTACATTCACACCCATTCGATTATTTTTTTGGGCGAAACAGGATCTAGTCGTTGAAGTTCAACTTAAACCGAATTGGCAGTGTGTACATCACGCGGACTGGCTTGCCGCGTTGCATACCAGGCGTCCAGCGCTCTGGTAAATCGTTCATTCCGGCTACCAGGCGTTCGGCTTCATCGCCACAGCCACCGCCGATATCGCGGAGGGTCTTTACGTTGGTAATCGTACCGTCAGAGTTTACGACAAACTGTACCACTACGGTCCCTTCAATGCCATTCTCGCGGGCGATGTTGGGGTACGAAACGTTTTCGTACAGATAAGCCATCAATTTCTCGTCGGAGCAAGCTTTACGGGCTGCCCTATCGGGTAGATTGTCACAACCCGGGAACGTCGGCATATCCTCAACCACTACGAAGATCTCTTTTGCTTCTTCAGCCATAGGTGGTGGAGGGGGAGGCGGTGGAGGCGGTGGAGTATCATCCACTTCAGCTACCACCGGTTCCGTATCAAAGAGGGCGGTATTCGCATCAACCGATTGGTCAACAAATTCAATATCTTCCATATCCTCAATCATGACACCTTCCGGAATTTCCTCAATGATCGGAGGAGGGGGAGGAGGGGGAGGAGGAGGCGGCGCTTTGGAGCGCGGTACATCAATTTCAATATCGGTATCCATTTCGTAGGCAATCGGCTCAAATTCCTGTACTTCATCAAATTGAGTCCAGTTGAAGGCGCCAATTGTGATGGCTAAAGCACCGATCAAACCGATGCGCAAAAAAACAGGGCTGAGACGGAATACGTCAACATCCGGGTACTTATTGCGAGCCTCAAGTGGAGACTGCCATTTCTTACCCTGGTACTTTTGGGTCAGATTTTGATTGTATCTCCGGTTGTATAAAACGCGGAAGACCATAATCAGGCCAATAATCACCAGAGCAAAAACACTAATACCGAGCAGTAATTCGAAGGATGAAAATGAATAATTGGTTAGCATGGCTCTTGGTTTTGTGATCTGCTATACGTCGGCAGACCTGCTTTTCAAACCGATCTAAAATGAAGAGCTAAGTTTCGTGAATGTCCTGGTTACGTATGGGTCCGGGTTCTAAAAAACTTAGATCTTTACTTTGATCGTTAATTACATCTACAATGTACATGCCTTATATTTCCTTTGTAATGACTTGTGTCAGAGCATTTCGTGACTTTTATCAGTTGGCTTGCGCCAAAAACAAGCCTGCCTCCGGTTTCGTTATCCTGTAATCATCCGTACCTTTACGGCATGGCCAACGGACAAAAAGCTCGCTATGCCCAGCTCATTCGCCAGGAAGCACAACGCCTGGGGTTTTCCTTTATCGGTTTTGCGAAAGCACAACATATGGATAAAGAGGCCCGCCGCCTGGAAGAATGGCTCAACCGCGACTACCACGGCCAAATGCACTACATGGCCAACCACTTCGACAAGCGCGTCGACCCCACCAAATTGGTGCCGGGTGCCAGAACTGTAGTCAGCCTCCTGTATAATTATTTCCCGGAGCAGGAGCAAACCGACTCCGACGCACCCAAAATTGCCCGCTACGCTTATGGTAAAGACTACCACCATATCCTAAAACCCAGACTCAAAGAACTTCTGAGCTTCATTCGCGATGAGATTGGCCACGTCGAGGGGCGCTGCTTTGTCGATTCCGCTCCCGTCCTCGAACGCGACTGGGCCGAGCGGGCCGGTATCGGCTGGACCGGCAAAAATACCTTGCTCATCAACCCCAGAGCCGGATCATGGTTCTTTCTCGCTGAGTTGATTATTGACCTGGAGCTACCGGCCGATAGCCCCATAAAGGATTACTGCGGCACCTGCACCCGCTGCATCGATGCCTGCCCTACCGATGCCATCAGTCCACAGGGATATATTGTTGATGGCAGCAAGTGCATCTCCTACCTTACCATTGAGCTGCGCGAAGCCATCCCTGATGAATTTGCCGGCAAAATGGATGATTGGATATTTGGTTGCGATATTTGCCAGGAAGTATGCCCCTGGAACCGCTTTGCCTCTCCACATCAGGAAGAAGCCTTCGATCCCCACCCCGACCTGCTCGACATGACCCGCCGGGAATGGGAAGAGCTGACCGAAGAGACCTTCCGCGAAGTATTTCGCAAATCAGCGGTAAAGCGCACCAAATTTAAAGGGCTTAAACGGAATATTGCTTTTTTGCGCAAGCAGGCAAAAAACTAACCGCACGAAAAAGGTTCACCGCTTCTTGTCTTATCTCTGTACAAATTGATAGCTATGTCTGGAGCTTGTCAAAAGCCCGAAGTTTCCCGTAAAGCGGCTAACAAACCTGCATACTGCTCGTTAGGTAAGCATTCTATTATACATCAAAATCACCCGATCAATGAAAAAATCGATTATGACCTGGGGTATTCTGTTTACCCTATTTGGTAGTTTTCTTTTTGTCTCGTGTAATGACGACGACGATGACATGGAAGATGATCCAATGAACATTGTGGAATTTGCCCAGAACAATCCCAACTACACTATCCTGGCCGATGCGGCCATTATTGCCGGGCTCGACGATGAGTTGAGTGCTCCGGGTAATCTGACTGTATTTGCGCCCGACAACGACGCTTTTGCCGATTTCCTAAGTGCTAATGGTTTTGCCAGCCTCGACGAAGTACCGGTTGATGTACTGGAAGCTGTCTTATTGTATCATGTGCTTGGCGGCGAAATTTTGTCTACGGAGTTGAGCAATTCTTATATCACCACCTCAAGTCCTTCCGGAAATGATGATGCCCCTCTAACTATGTATGTCAATGTAGATGACGGAGTAGTTATTAATGGTCAGGCCCAGGTCGTATCAGCCGACAACGAAGTAAGTAATGGTGTGATTCATGGTGTGGATCAGGTAATCGCCCTGCCCGATGTGGTAACTTTTGCTACTGCTGACCCTTCCTTTGAGAATTTGGTGAGCGCCCTCACCGCAAGTCAGTTAAACACCGATTTGGTAGCAGCGCTGCAGGCGGACGGTCCGTTTACCGTCTTTACACCAACCAATCAGGCCTTTGTCGACCTGCTGAACAGCAATGACGACTGGAATAGCATTGCCGACATTCCAGGTGATTTACTCGAGACCGTATTACTGTATCACGTAACCGATGCCGGTAATGTACGCTCCGATGAGCTTGCGGGCGACATCCCTGTCACTACTCTCGCCGGGGAATCTTTCACCATCAATGCGGGTGCTGACCCGATTACGATTACTGCCGGCAGTAACACAGCCGAGCTTATTTTCTTTGACGTACAAGCCACTAACGGTGTGATTCACGTCATCGATACCGTTCTGTTGCCGTAAATTTACGTTCCGGCCACTATTGTACGCAAGCCGCTGTCCGTATTATATGGACAGCGGCTTGCCTATTTCCCTTCATCGACCGGCTAAGCTAAAAAAACGACGAGTGTACTCATTATGGCACAACCCTTCTGCCCTTGCGTTCGTTGTTGTACTATGTTTCGCTCCTACCCACTAACCTGTCTGTCATTATGATAAAACGCATACTTTTCCTCTTCCTGGTCATTTTTCTATGGAGCTATGCACAGGGCCAAAATAACACCCTCAGCGGCTACATCCGCGATGCCAGTAACGGGGAAACCCTCATTGGCTGTACCGTCTTTGTACAGGGACAAACTCAGGGCACCTACTCCAATGAGTATGGCTTTTATTCCCTCAGCCTGGAGCCCGGACAGTACACCATCACTATATCGTATGTTGGCTATACCTCGCAATCTGTGGCCGTCGATCTGACGCAGGGTAATCAAAAACAGGATATCGAACTGGTCGAAGAAGGTACCCAACTCGACGAAGTCGTCATCACCGCCACCGAAGAAGACCGGAACGTGAGCGATCTGCAGATGAGTGTGGAGCAACTCGATATGAATACCATTCAAAAGCTTCCTACCCTGCTGGGTGAAACGGATGTTATCCGGAGTATCATCTTACTGCCGGGGGTATCAACCGTGGGAGAAGGTGCGGCTGGATTCAATGTACGGGGAGGTAGTATTGATCAAAATCTGGTGGTTCTCGACGAGGCTCCCGTCTATAACTCCAGCCACCTGTTTGGCTTCTTTTCCGTTTTCAACCCCGATGCCGTTAAGGGTGTCAAACTATACAAAGGAGGTATTCCTGCCCGTTTTGGTGGCCGCCTTTCTTCTATCCTGGACGTACGGATGAGCGAAGGCAATAACAAAGGCTTTGAAATGAACGGAGGAATTGGCACTATTTTCAGCCGGCTATCGGTCGAAGCCCCCATTGTCAAAGATAAAGCCTCATTTTTACTGGCCGGTCGCCGGTCATATATTGATATTCTGGCGGCCCCTTTCTTACCGGAAGACCTGGGAGATACCAAGCTCAACTTTTATGACGTCACGTTAAAGACCAATTTTCGGGCCGGGGAAAAAGACCAGTTTTTCCTCTCCGGCTATCTGGGCCGCGACGTTTTTCAATTTGGTGCTCAGGCCGGCTTCAACTGGGGTAACGGTACCACTACGCTTCGCTGGAATCATCTCTTTAACGAACGTCTGTTCAGCAACTTTACCGCTTACTACAGCAACTACGATTACGAATTGGCTTTTGGCGACGACCAGGAAGATACCTTTGACTGGAATGCCCGCATCATTAATGTGGGCATCAAACCTGAATTATCATACTACGTAAACCCCAATAATGTCATTCGCTTCGGTGGGCAATCGATCTTTTACGAGTTCCAGCCCGCCAATGCTGTAGCAATTAATGCCGGAGAGAACATTGACTTTAGCGTAGCTGAGCAATTTGCCCTGGAAAGTGCCCTTTTCCTGGAGCAGGAACTAAAGGTGGGGCAACGCCTTAAATTGAATTACGGAATAAGGCTTTCTCACTTCGCCTATCTCGGAGGGCGCAATGTGTATTCTTTTGGTGCGCCTTTCCAGCCTGGAGGCCAACGCCCACTTACCGATGTGCAGTTTGCCGAATCAGGGACAGTAGTGGAAGACTGGCTAAACCCCGAGCCCCGTTTCGCAGCCCAGTATCAACTCAACCCGACCTCGTCGCTTAAGCTCAGCTACAACCGCACGGTACAGTACATTCATTTGTTGAGCAATACTGCCGCCTCCGTGCCCCTCGATATCTGGACCCCCAGTACCAATAATATCGATCCCCAAAAGGCAGATCAGGTTGCCCTCGGGTATTTCCGCAACTTTAAAGACAATATCTACGAATTAAGTGCCGAAACCTATTACAAGCAATTTTATGACCTAATTGACTTTGTCGATGGCGCCGATCTGATTTTAAATGAATTGGTCGAGGGTCAGGTTTTGGCCGGAGAAGGACGTGCCTATGGCCTTGAGCTTTCGCTAAAAAAGAATAAGGGACGCTTCAATGGTTGGATCAATTATGCGCTGGCCCGCACGGAACGCCTGGTAGAGGGCATCAATAATGACGGATGGTATCCCAGCCGCTTTGATCAAACCCACAACTTTAACATCACTGCTTTTTACGAGGTGAGCAAGCGGGCCACGCTAAGTGCTACCTTCACCTATAATACCGGTACCCCCATCTCTCTACCGTCCAGTGGCTATTACCAACAAGGACTTTTTGTGCCCAACAACGATGGTAATGCCCGCAACAACTTCCGGCTGCCGGATTACCACCGGCTTGACCTCAGCCTTACCCTTAATCGCGATCCGGATAAGCCTCAAAAGCGTTGGGAAGGCGAGTGGGTCTTTGGGGTCTACAACCTTTATGGCCGTCGTAACGCCTTTTCCATCTATGGCAGTCAACCCTCCGAGCGTATGGCCCCAGGTAGCCTAACCAATGCCGAAGCGGTGCGTTTCTCGGTTGTGGGCAGCATCGTACCGTCTATTTCTTACAACTTTACCTTTAAATAAATTCGTGCTATGACCGCGAGGCTATTATACTTTTCCACTGCTTTACTCCTCTTTTTCAGTACGGGATGCGAAGATCCCATTGACGTACCCAGTCAATTTGAGGAACCACAACTGGTCGTCGATGCCTGGCTAACCAATACAGGAGCAGAACAATCCATTATCCTCAGTGAAACGGTCGATTACTTTGCGGGAGGCACCCCAGCTCCTGTTACCGATGCGACCATTCAGGTATGTAATGAACGTACCCTGTCCTGCGTTTCTTTCCTGCATCAAGGCGAAGGACGCTATACCTGGCAACCCGATCCCGGTATGAGACTTGGCCGGGTAGGAGACGTCCTTGGTCTCGGCATCCAAATTGGTACCCGCCGTGTGGTCAGCAGCACCGATATCAGTCGGACTGTACGTATCGACTCCATTGGCCTGGAAAATGAGGAAGGTAGCCTGGGCCTGGAGGAGGGCATCTATGGGCAATTATATGCCTTTGATTCTTTGGGGCAGGGCGACACCTACTGGGTAAGAACCTATAAAAATGATACTTTACTCAATCGACCTACCGAGCAGATTCTCGCCTTTGATGCTACCTTTGATGCCGGTACCGGAATCGACGGCACCTATTTTATTACACCTCTACGTATTGGGATAAACCCCATTAACGACGATGGCTTTTTTATACCCTACAAGCCGGGCGATAACATCTATGTAGAAGTGCACTCTATTAATAGCATCGCCTTTCAATTCCTAAACATTGCCGTGGAGCAGATCCTGAACGAAGGCATCTTTGCCAGTCCTCTGGCTAATGCCCCCAGCAACATTATAGATGCCGACAACGGCGATCGGGTACTCGGCATTTTCAACGTCGCCGAAGTCGCCAGTATCAGTGTTGACGTGGAAGAGTAGCCAGGAAAGACTTTTCATGGTTACTCGCCTGATTTACACCTTAAACTCCTTTGTCTCTTCCAGTTTCTGAAAAGTGGCCCAGGCTTTGGTGGCTAGTTTTTGCGTAAGCTGCTCAATATAATAGCTGCCCGCTGCCGGATCGACGACTTTATCCAGGTGGCTTTCCATTTTGAGTAAGTGCTGTACATTGCGAGCTACCCGACGGGTGAACGGCGTGGAGGCTTCGTGTAGAGCGTGGTTAGCAGGAAGTACGTACAGGCGATCCGCACCCCCGATCACCGCTGACATAGCCTGAGTAGCGGCCCGGATCATATTGGTGTTCGGATTATCATCCTGACTCTCGTGCGCGAAGTGGACAACCACCTCCGGCACCGATAAGTCTGAGACACCATATCCTTTTAGCACGTTGAGCCAAAGAATTTTCAGGGCCCGGATTTTGGCCATCGCCACGAAGTAAGAAGTACTGATCGACAGGGAAAACTGCAGGTGATGATTGGTCAGTCCTGGCGCAACTCCACGCTCCTGCATGGCCGATAAATATGCGTTTCCTTTGGCTATGGTATAGGCTAGTTCCCGACTAACTTCTTGCGGTCCGGCATGATAATAACGCCCGTTCACCTGGACAATTTTGAACCGGGGAAGCTCCATGTCTACCAGCTGAATGCCTTCTGCCAAATCATCTAAAGGCGGCTCGTTCCAATCCAGAATCGGATCAAAATCTACCGACCCCTCAATCTTTTGTTTATCTAGTCCGCGCTCTTTCACCAGGGCCACCAGTTGACGAACGATGGCAAGCGGATGTTTTTCGGGGTAGTATTCTCCAAAATTGGTAGAAATATACGCCAATTCAATACCCGACAGTAATTTATTTAGATCACCACTCTGTAGCGGATGGTAGAGTTCGAAACCAAGCGCCTGCACGCCGTTAGCCAGGCCTTCCAGGGCCTGTTCGTTGGCCTGCTTGATGTCTTCTACCTGGTAGTATTCACCAATTTCCCAGTCATTTCCGGGGCTGGCATGCGTAAGAGGTTGGCCGGGGGCATCCAGGTCGGAGCGGTGATAAAAGGGCTCTACGGTAATGCCTTCCTCCAAATGCCAGAACAAATCTTCCAGGGACTTGCCCTTGAGGTCTTTAGCCACCTTTTCCAGCCATTCCTCTTTAGAAACGGGCGGAAAGTCCTGAAAGAGTTTATCAGTCTGATCCATATTGAGCAGTTTGTCTTTAAAATAGCTTGCGGGTAGCAGATAGCCTAAAAAATTCAACCTTTTCACGGGCCAATTTATTAAATTAGTACGAATTGCCTATCAAACCAAGCACCGTCTATGCCTACTGAGTTGATTTATCTCGATAATAATGCTACCACACCTACTGATCCGGCCGTTGTGGAAACCATGCTTCCATATTTTTATGAACAGCACGGAAATGCAGCGAGTCGGTCTCACGCGCTGGGATGGATGGCCGAAGAGGCCGTAGATCAGGCGCGCAAACAACTGGCGAAGCTCATCCACGTTGAGCCTAAAGAAATCGTTTTCACCTCGGGAGCTACCGAAGCGGACAACCTGGCGATAAAGGGTATTGTCGATGCCTACCGGCGTAAAGGGCAGCACGTAGTGACGTTGCAAACAGAACATAAGGCGGTGCTCGATGCCTGTGACTACCTCGAGCGACATGGTGCCGAGATAACCTACCTCCCTGTACAGCAGGACGGGCGAGTTGACCTTACAGAGCTGAAAAAAGCCATCCGGCCCGATACTGTCCTGGTCTCCATTATGTGGGCAAATAATGAGACTGGCGTCATCCAACCAATGGCAGCTATTGGAGAAATCTGTGCCGAGGAAGGCGTTTTACTGATGAGTGACGCTACGCAAGCTGTAGGGAAAATTCCGGTAGACCCTAAAAAAATGGGAGTACACCTGATGGCCTTCTCTGCTCATAAAATGTATGGCCCCAAAGGGATTGGTGCGCTATATGTCTCGCAGCGGGCGCCCCGCGTAAAAGTGGCCGCCCAATTGCACGGCGGTGGCCACGAACGCGGTATGCGCTCCGGCACTCTGAACGTCCCCGGTATTGTCGGTTTTGGCAAAGCCGCTGAGCTGGCCCGCAAAAACATGACAGCCGAGCAAGAACGGCTGTCTGCTCTACGCGATCAGCTGGAAAGCACACTCCTCACTGAAATAGAAGAAACATACGTAAACGGCAGTACCGAGGATCGCCTACCGCACGTTTCTAATATATCCTTTAAATACCTCGACGGCGAAGCGTTGATGATGGCCATTAATCAACACGTTGCCGTATCGTCAGGCTCTGCCTGTACAAGTGCTTCCCTTGATCCATCGCACGTACTGGTCGCCATGGGGCTAAGCGATGACATGGCCCATGCCTCCATTCGGTTTAGCCTGGGCCGTTTTACGCAAGCCGGGCACATTCCGCAGGTGATCACTGCCGTGAAAAAAGCTGTACATAAATTGCGAAGCGAAAGCCCCGTTTGGGAAATGTATAAAGATGGTGTGGATCTCGATGCCATCAATTGGAAATAAAACGCTGCCAAGAACTTGTTTGGTCGCCCTACTGTTATTTACTTTGTCTTGAACTACTAAAATCAGCAACTATGCTTTTCGTTGACAATACGGCAAAAAAGAGAATTGAAGAAATCCGGGCTAAAGAGGGGTACGGAGAGCAGCATTTCGTTCGCGTTAGCGTAACTAGCGGCGGCTGCTCTGGCCTGACGTATAATATGGAGTTCGACACTCAACTTAAAGACGACGATCAGGTGTTTGAAGATAATGGGGAGCGCGTCGTTACCGATACCCGCAGCGTACTATATTTATACAACACCACCCTGAAATTTAGTGGTGGCCTGCAAGGACAGGGATTTCACTTCGAAAACCCCAATGCTTCGCGTACCTGCGCCTGCGGAGAAAGCTTTGCGCTCTGATCCCGGGATTAGCAAGGAATGCGATAAACTCCAACGAAGATAAGTGTTCGTTGGAGTTTTTTAGTACCTTCCCCCCTAACTCAAGTCCATTTTCATGTTGCGTTTAGGCTTTGATGCAAAGCGGGTTTTTACCAATTTCACTGGTCTCGGAAACTACAGCCGGACGCTACTGCGCAACCTGTCCTATTATTATCCTGACTTTGCTTATTTCCTCTACGCACCCGCTATTGTGCGCAATTCCGAAACCAGGCTTTTTCTGAATAGCCCCCTCTTTTCCGTGCATTATCCCTCGTCGATTGAACGCCCCTTCTGGCGCAACTATCGCCTGCAACGCCTGACTAACAAACACAAAATTGACCTTTTCCATGGTCTGGCTAATGAACTGCCTTCCGCCCTGGAAAAATCAGCGTGTTGTAAAGTAGTCACCATCCACGACTTAGCCTATAAACGTCATCCCGAATTTTTGTCATTTCCCGACCGCATGTTGCTGGAAAGACGGGTTAACTATGCTATTCGCCATGCGGACCACCTGGTAGTCCCTTCCCACAGCACCCAAATGGACATAATGGAGTACTTTAATGTGTCCGAAGAAAATATCAGTGTCATCTACCAATCGTGTAATGAGCGCTTTTTACAGGAAAAATCAGTGGCCCTGCTGGAGGAGATTCGCATTCGCTATCGCTTACCCGACCAATACTTGCTCTACGTCGGCGCACTTACCCGGCGGAAAAACCTGATGAGTATCTTGCGTATGCTGAAGCAATTACCCGCCGCTTATCAGCTCCCCTTAGTAGTCGTCGGTAATGGCCGCCAATACTACAAAAAAGTCCTTCGCTTCATTCAGGCCAACCAGCTGAGCCAGCGCGTACAGTTTATTTCTCCTCACTTTGATGATTTACCAGCTATTTTTCAGCGAGCGGCGGTCTTTGTTTATCCTTCTCTCTATGAGGGTTTTGGCATTCCGGTTTTGGAAGCTCTGTACAGTAAGACTCCCGTTGTCATCTCCAACCGTTCCTCCCTACCCGAAGTGGCTGGCCCCGGAGCTCAGCTGGTCGACCCCGAAGATACCGATGCCCTGGCTAATGCCGTCAAACGCTTGCTTGACGATGAGGATTACGCCCACGAAATGGTGGAAAAAGGCTATGCTTTTGCCCAACGATTTCGCGGCGAGCCCGTCAGTGAACAATTGGTTGATCTCTACCGCGACCTGCTGGGAGCCGACGACCTGGAGGGCCCCGAATGGTAAGCTGCTTGCGCAAAAAAATACAACTGGCCAACCCGCTATCTCCATCCCATAGCACCCTGTTTTACAAATACTTATCACCACTACTTTTTTCAGGCCAACACATGGTTGTCCCTTTTGTGTAAAAAAGTTTTGTAAAGAGAAGAACTAAAGAAAATAAAGGGTGTTACAATACTAACTAATAGTAAAACTATCAACAAAGACATGAACCTAACCAACAAAGCCACAAAAGAAAAAACAAATACGCCCATTAATCAACCGATCCCACTCGCCGTTGCGCACGGTGATGGCATCGGTCCGGAAATAATGGAGCAAACCCTGCGGGTACTCGAAGCGCTCGAGGCACCATTTACCTACAACAATATTAAAATAGGCAAAGAAGCCTATCTTGATGGATGTAAGTCGGGTATTCCCGATGAAGCCTGGGATGTTTTACGCGAAAACCGCTTACTGCTCAAAGCGCCCATTACGACACCTCAGGGAGGAGGCTATAAAAGCCTTAACGTAACCCTGCGTAAATCATTAGGCCTCTTTGCCAATGTTCGCCCCTGCCGCGCCTACACTCCCTATATTAAAAGTCATTTCCCCGACATGGACCTGGTCGTCATTCGGGAAAATGAAGAGGATTTATACGCCGGTATTGAGCACCAACAGACCCCGGAAGTTGTTCAGTGCCTAAAGCTGATCACCCGCCCGGGATGTGAGCGTATCGTACGCTATGCTTTTGAGTACGCCAAAGCCCATGGCCGCAAGCGGGTGACGTGTATGACCAAGGACAATATTATGAAGCATACCGATGGTCTGTTCCATCAGGTATTTGACGAAATAGCTAAAGAATATCCCGCTATCGAAGCGGAGCACTATATCATTGATATTGGGTCAGCTATTCTTGCTACCAATCCGGAGCGATTTGACGTGATCGTTAGTCTTAATCTGTACGGTGACATTCTTTCTGATATCACTGCACAGATAGCCGGCTCGGTCGGTATGGGTGGCTCCTCCAATATCGGTACATCATTTGCTATGTTTGAAGCCATTCATGGCTCTGCCCCGGATATTGCCGGAAAAGACATCGCCAATCCCAGCGGTATACTGCACGCCGCAGCCATGCTCCTCGAACACACCGGACAGAATAAGCGTTCCGAGCTGCTGCAAAATGCGTTATTGCGCACCCTGGAAGATGGAATTCATACTGGCGATATTTACAATGAAAACTATACAACCAAAAAGGTAGGGACTCGTGCTTTTGGACAAGCGGTCATCGACCGTCTGGGCGAAGAACCACAACGCGTCAAAGCGGTACACTTAAATGGCGAAACGCCAAAAATTCAGATACAAATCAGTGAGCCCGTGCGCTCCAAAAAATCCCTGGTAGGCGTCGATCTGTTCATCGACTGGCACAATGATGGCAACCGCGATCCGGATATCATCGGAAAAGGCCTCGAAGAAGCTGCCGGGCCTGACTGGACGTTGAAGATGATTACGAACCGCGGAGTAAAAGTCTATCCCAACGGTTTACCAGAGACATTCTGTACCGATCACTGGCGCTGCCGCTTTATCCCCAAAGCTAGTCCAATTGCTAAAGCAGAAAAAGGCATGGCATCGAATGTGTCGACGAGCTACTCGTCCGTGCTCTCCCTGATGGAGGCTGTTAGCAAAGAAGGGTTTGACATTATTAAGACGGAGAATCTCTATGAAATAGATGGTATCCGGGCCTATTCCCTGGGCCAGGGCGAATAAGATTTTCCTGCAACGCAGGATTCAATGTTTGGTTAAGTCAGAACGTAGGATGTGGAAAGGCGAGCTTCGGCTCGTCTTTCCTTTTTTTGTTTATATTCATTTTATTTTCCGTTGCGTTTTAAAATAAGTTATTTGTATATTATAAGTGAGCATGCCCGCTAAGGCATTGCATATAACCTGATGCCTGCGGTAAGCATAGACTTATCAATTTCTGACGAACCAAACCACTCGACCATGCCTAAATCGTACGAAGAGTTATTAAGTGGAAATGAGCAATTCGTTGACGCTTTGACCAAAGAAGACCCTCACTTTTTTGAAGAACTTTCCAAGGGGCAAAAGCCAAAATTCCTTTGGATTGGTTGTTCCGACAGCCGTGTACCAGCCTCCGACGTGACCAATGTCAAGCCGGGCTCTATTTTTGTTCACCGCAATATCGCCAACGTAGTGGTACATACCGATGCCAACCTGCTCAGTGTGGCGTACTATGCTATCAAAGTACTGAAAGTTAAACACATCATCGTTTGTGGACATTACGGCTGTGGCGGAGTCGAAGCCGCTATGAGCCATCACCGGTATGGTTATATCGATGGCTGGCTACGATATATCAAAGATGTATATCGTTTTCACGAAAATGAACTTAATGCCATTCCTGATGAACAGCAACGCTTTGATCGATTAGTAGAACTCAACGTCGTTGAACAGGTCAACAACCTGGCTAAAGTTTCCTTTATCCAGGAAGAGTGGGAAGATAATGAATTTCCCTATATCCACGGTTGGGTTTACAATTTGCATACCGGCAAAATCAACGAGTTGGATTGTACAGTGAATAGCGCCGACCTTATCGAAGGAGTCTACCACTACGAATCATAGCCCGAAAAATCAGCAACGGGCATCTAACAGTCCTGTTGCTGATTTTTGCCGTAAGGCCTATAAATAGATGGCGTGAAGAAAAACGTTGAAGACGGCAAGTAGTGCTGCCATAAGAAACGCCCAGCCGAACGATTTGATCTCAAACCCACTGAGTACCCTGCTGGTCAGCCATAGTAATAAGGCATTGACGACCAGGCTAAAAAGTCCAAGTGTCAAAATCGTAAACGGTAAGGTTATAAAATCGAGAATAGGCCCCAGGGTGGCATTAAAAACGGCCAGAATAATGGCGGCAATCAGGGCCTGACTAAATTCCCGGAGGTTAACGCCCCGTAGCATCCAGGCAGCGGCAAACAGGGCAGCAGCATTTATCAGGACGCGAATAATAGTTCCCGTTAGTCCGGTCTGGGCTTGTAGTTCTATGGCTAATAACATAATAAATTATTGAAGTCAACATCCCCTGTTCCGGTCAGCGTTATTTGGTTCTGCCGGCATAGCGTAATGCAGCATTGTGTTATTTCGAAGATCCCTCAAGCAGACGTATTTGTCGACGTAGTTCGCGAATTTCAAACTCCTTTTCCCGCACACTGTCCTTGAGGTCATATACCATCTGTTCTAATTCAGCCTTCGACAGTTCGCCGGGGTTGTCTTTCGACGATTTATCCAGGGTGGTGGTTTGCTCATCGGGAGAGCTCGCCTCATCGGAGAAAAACTCTTTCACGTTGGCCAGGCCGTCCTCCCCGTTAATATAGGAGGCTGCTATATATGCAATGGGGGCCAAAAAAAGCATTACGATGAAAAAGCGAGCAAAACCTGTTAACTTATATTTTCTTCTTCCCATGTTTGGAGTATTCAGTTTTCAATGTCTATGGTAAAGATACGTGTTCCTGCTTGTTCCTGCGGATTTAATCTACTGAACCCAAAAATAATCCGACAACTGAAGGATACAACGGATGAATCAATACATTTGGTACTGGATTAGTTTTC
>Ga0102940_1000053_pt1 | contig 71974 bp, 67 predicted proteins | sample SalPonR2_C_D1_MG_FD_78215 | JGI IMG/M metagenome (GOLD analysis project Ga0102940, IMG submission 78215) | Salt pond soil microbial communities from South San Francisco under conditions of wetland restoration - Salt Pond MetaG R2_C_D1_MG | ecosystem: Environmental > Aquatic > Marine > Intertidal... | reverse complement strand
TGTGAGGTTTTGAGGTTTGAAGTTTGAGGTTTGAGGTTTGAAGTTTGAGGTGTGAGGTTTTGAGGTTTGAAGTTTGAGGTTTGAGGTTTGAAGTTTGAGGTGTGAGGTGTGAGGTTTGAGGTGTGAGGTGTGAGGTTTGAAGTTTGAGAAGTATTGTACCTCCTGCCGGCGAGTCCCTCATTTTCTTTATCAGGTTATCTTTCCAGCCACGGAAAACTCTGCCCCTGTTTCTTTTCTTGACATACCCTACGAAGAATGAATGTCATGGTTAGCAGGTGTACTCCAAGATTACGGATGTCTTTTCTCGATGTCAAGAAAAGAAACGTAGCCTTTCTTTGACGGCAGGGTATTGCAGTAAAGTTTTAGCCACTGCATGTAGGTAGCACAAGGTAAGCGCCAACTCGCGCACAAAAAAAGCCACTTGCTCGATGGTTAAATCGATAAGTGGCTTTTCTCTTTGTAGCGGCGGCAGGACTCGAACCTACGACCTTCGGGTTATGAGCCCGACGAGCTACCAACTGCTCCACGCCGCGCCATTGATTTACTCAACCTTGATTGAGTCCGGCGAGTATTTCTGCAATTACTGCGAAATTTCGCGCCGGTTGTAAGGAGCTAACAATCTTCATTTAGATTATAGCATCACTTCTTTTTTGTTGGGATGACAAATATACGTGGGTTTTATCGCTCACGCAAGTATTTTGTTAAAAATATTCTTTATGGATGGCCGGGGAAGGCTCATTCTGTTTGATGGCGCCGTTCAGGTGGGAGAATTCTGAAAAAAGTGTATATTGATTTTCCTGTCGCCAAAGCAGAACAAAGAAATTTGCGCTATTATGTCTGCTACTCTTGAAATCCGTCCCCGGTTTCGGCGAATTGCCGGTATCACACCGGAAGAATTTACCCGTCGTATGCGCGTTGCTCTGGAGCAACATAAGTCTGATGTGTGCGGATCCATTAATGAAAATTACTTTAGTCTGCGCCTGCCGGAAGAGGAACAACATTTCTGGTCACCGGTGCTTACTATTTCTGTTCACCCCAATGAGCAGGGGGCTAGTATTCGGGGGCTATGCGGTCCCCGGCCTTCGGTATGGCTAATGTTTGTCTTTTTCTACGCCTTTCTCGGATTTGTGGCCTTGATCGTGATGGTGATGGGCTTTTCCCAGATGAACCTGGGGCTGCAGGCAGGCATTTTATGGCTACTGCCGGTGATTGGCCTCATCGTAGGCCTCATGTATCTAAGTGCCCGGGCCGGGCAGCGGTTGGCTCGCCAGGAAATGCACCGCCTTTTTGTAGTATACCAAAGTGCCATGACCGACGTAGAGGTCTTTGCGGGAGAAGGGGAAGAGTTGTGAAATGGTCTTTAGCCTGACCCTACTATGGTATTACAGGAACGACCTATTCCGTATCTTTGGGTTAAACAATACGGAATACCCATGGCTATATCGAAAGCAGCATTACTAAATACACTACCTCAGATCGGCACCCTCACCTGGCTTAGCCGACGTTCGGAGAAGCACGCCGAGGTAGAAGTCGTAGCATCAGCCACCGTCGATACGGAGCAGGGGTTGCTCGGTGATCACTATGGCGGTCGCTCAGGAAAACGACAAGTGACCTTAGTGCAGGCGGAACACCTGCCGGCGGTAGCGGCTATGCTAAAGGTGAAAGAGATTAACCCCAGCGAGTTACGACGGAATTTGCTCGTCCGTGGAATTAATTTGCTGGCCCTGCGCGACCGTCGCTTTCGCATTGGTAAAGAAGTTGTACTGGAAGGAACCGGCGCCTGTCATCCCTGCTCAAAGATGGAGGAGAATCTGGGCCCGGGCGGCTACAATGCTATGCGGGGACACGGCGGCATAACGGCCAAAGTAGTCACCGGAGGCATAATCCGTAAAGGGGATACGGTAGTTTTAGCCGAAGAAACAGCACCCCGAAAATAAATAAGTAGGCAACACTTTTCAGGAAATCGTTGAAAATAACCCCGTCGCGCCTTACTTTTGCGCATCGTTGAACCAAACAAATAAACGGGCATGGAAGATAATATGGTAAATGTTACCATTATCGATCGACACGGTGAAGAGCACCATCTCGAAGCACCGACCGATATGAATATGAATATTATGGAGCTCTGCAAGGCTGCCGAATTGCCCGTTAAAGGTACGTGCGGAGGGATGGCCCTGTGCTCCACTTGCCACGTATATGTGCTTAGCAATAACGAATTGCCCGAGCCCAGTGAAGACGAAGAAGATATGCTCGACCAGGCCTTTTTTGTAGAGGATAATTCCCGGCTCGGTTGCCAGTTGTATATCACGGATAATCTGGAAGGACTACGCATAGAACTCGCCCCGGAAGCGGAGGATGAGTAGGGGCTACGGCCCAAAATTTAATTGGACCGTGCTTCTCCGAATCGCGCAGGCAAGCCCTTCTGGAGTAATATCTCTTATACTCAGGCTTAGTCGACGGCGAACCCACGAACGATGGGCCGTGGATCACCGTCTCCCGGTCTTGATTACTTTCTTACCGACCCGGTGAGGCCCCGCGTGAATAATCAGAAAATACGTACCGGCTGGAAGTTCGGCCGTGGGGTACGTTATCTGGCCATTTTGCTGCTGACCTTCGTCCCAGTGTCTGATGGTACGGCCCGTGATGTCGGTTAGTTGTAATTGGAGGGGCCAATTTTGATCAAAATGATATGTAAGGGTTAGCTGGTCGGTTATCGGGTTAGGCATGATGCTAACCTGCTGGTCGAGGCGTTGTTGCGCCCGGGTGCTGGTCACGTCATCGACCGTTAACTCTGAGGTCGCCGTATTGGTGCACCCTTCGGCATTGGTTACGGTTAGGCGGACGAGATAGATGCCGGCTTGCGTGTAGGTATGGGTCGGGTTTTGCTCGGTTGAGGTATTTCCATCACCGAAGTCCCATGCCCAGCTCATTGCCTGTACGGATTCACCCTGAAACTGAATCGTCTGCGCACTGCGGATAGTTGCTTCCGAGACTCCAAAGGAGACATCGGGGGCCTGCCCTTCAGCCACGGTAATGGGCACGGCAATACGGCCGCACGGATACTCATATTCTATCTCCCAATCGTAGAAAAACGGATAGAAAGTGGTCACAGTGCCCACCCCTTTGCGGATAGTGACTACGCCGTCCACCGATATTGGATAGTTGGTATCGGTGGTGGTAATGGATAGCCCTTTTCCTACCGTCACCACCAATTCGTAACCATCGCCCGGCTCGAGAAAGAAATCCAGGTCGATACGTTGCTCGCCGGTCTGGGTAATATTAATGATCCTTTGTTGCGTCTTTCCATCTGGCTCCCGCAGGAGAACAATACGGGGACCTACTTCTTCGGCATAGACTTTGGTCGATTTGAGTAGGAAGGCGCTTTGTACATCAAAGAGCAACCCAGCCTCCGGAGTCAGAAAGGTATTGGTGCCTACGTCACGGTTGGCTAGCCCCACGCGGTCGCTAAAGCCCAAAGAGGCATAATAAATAGCATCTTCGCTGATTGCTCCGGTGAGGAAATTGGCTTCTTCACTGACTAGATTACCTCCCGTCGGCGCATCGTACCATTGGATCATACCGCTCCCTTCGCCCTCGGCCGTAAGGGCGATGCGTTCCCCGGCACAGGCTACGGCATCGGCTGGGGTGGGAGTGGGGAGCAGTGGGTCATCTGTAATATTGATATCAATTTTAAGGCTATTGTCGAGGTTGCGTCGATCGCCGGCCCCGTTGGGGTTTTCCAGGGTAATCTGTGCCGTATAGGTCCCCAGGTAAGCATCAAGCGATTGCGGCTGAATGGTGGTTACTTCGCCCGGCATGAGAGAGCCTTCCCACAGGAGGCGACTGATTTCATCGCCGGTATCACCATTGCGTAAAACGATAAGGAAATTTCGGATTTCGGTAGTGCCATCATTCGCTATGGTGAGGGATAAGGTGGCGGTTCGATCACAACCCACGGTTCTGGTTTTGGCGTCGACCAGTACCACATCATTATTGGCTTGCCGGGGGCTGACCGGGGTGTTACCCTGATTGATTAGGTAATTGTACGCGGCAAAAGCATCAACCATGCCGTGTCCATATTCATTATCTACTCCGGGGTCGCCCAGGTCGTGAGCGGTTTCCACAATAGCTTCCTGTATTTTTTGCCCGCCCAGGTAGGGGAAGGCTTCTTTTAGCAGTAAAACAACGCCAGCCACGTAGGGCGTGGAGAAGGAGGTGCCGGAAATACGTTCGTACTCGCCAAACAGGCTGCTAGTACGAATGCGTTCCCCGGGTGCTACCACTTCGGGCTTAATGGCGGCTACACCAACGCCACATTGTGAGGGGCCCCGCCCGGAAAAACCGGAAATGGTACCACTTCCATTAGTAGCACCTACGGAAAGGGGAACATATTGGCTAAGGGACAGTGCTCCGGGAAAATTGATTGTCTGCGCGTCTGGACCTTCGTTGCCGGCCGCAAATAATACGCTAATGCCGGCCGCATTCAAGCTGGCAATGACATCGCGATAAATACTGTTGGTGCAATCCGATTGGGAGTAGCTATTGACAATACCCCAGCTGTTATTAATGACATCGGGCACATCATCCGAGGTGAAGGTGCTGCCGTCGGGATTGAGGGCCCACTGGAGGTTAGAAAATGCCGTGCGTACTGAGCCTTCAAAGCTCCCGTTAGCATTGGATAGATTGGAAGAGGGGCCATCCATGTACTGTGCATTATAGGCGGCACCCAGGGTGTCGCGATTGAGGCGATCGAGGCCTAGAATGGCTCCGGCTACTGCCGTGCCGTGCTCATCGGAAAAGTCTCCTACTATAGATCCGGAGGTATAGCGCTGCCGGGTGGCTACATTATAGTGTGACTGGGTGCGTAAGGCCGAGTGCTGCTGATCCACTCCAGAATCAACAATAAACACTTTTTGGCCATAGCCGGAATAGCCTAGTTCCCATAGTTTGTGTACGTTAAGGGCGCGTAGGGCCGGTTCAGCTACCCCCGGCTCCAGAAAAGCCTCGCTAGCAGCTGATTTTTCCAGTTTTATGGGAGCGTCCCATTCAATATAGCGTACTTCCGGCTGCTCCGACAGATAATGAATCAGCGTAGCATCCGCTTTCAGAAAAAGGCCGTTGGCAATCCAAATCCTCTCTACACTTCCCGACTTATAATGGCCAAAGCGCGCTACTTTTTGTTGCAGCGCCGGCTGCGTTTGCTCGGCTTTTCGCTGTAAGGTAGAAACAACCCGCTGCACCCGCTCCGTTTTAGAGGAGCGAAGTTTAGTTAGTTCTTCATTAAGTGCCATGGCATCGACCCGGTCGCGCAGACTAACCAGGATGGTATGGTATTCGTGATCAGAACCCTTCGCTATGCGCTCTTGCAAAGCGGGGGAAATTTTAGCTGTATTGCTTTGTGCAAGGGATGGCAAAGCAGCCATCATTACCAGTAAGGCCGTGCAGAATACTGAGGCCGTACGTGAAATTTGTTTTGGGAACATTCCGGTCGCTTTTTTCTTAATCATACGAAATTAACGCAAGTCTAGATGTTTATCTGATATTCGCTTCTGCAAAAAAAAGAATCTTTTTCGATAGCGTGGGTCTTAATAATACAGAAGGTCTCGATTAGTACATTATAGGTGTGAGAAATCCAAAGCATCATTTGAATAAACAGAAAAAGTGGATTAAGAGTTTTGCCATAAGGCATTGACTATAATCTGATATTGGCCAGGGGGCTACGTGCATCCATCCGGGTGGAGCCATCCCGATTGTCCTAGGTGATCAATCCAATCAGGGTGCGGTAATCATCGAAGCGGGCATCTTCCATGCGCATTTCCAACAGGTCGAGCAGGTCTTCCTCGGCGTAGGCTTCTTCCAGTTGGGCAATGGTTTCGCCGCAGCGCACTTCGATGTTCCCCGCTTGCATCTGCTCGCGACGCCAACGGTAGGTGGACTGCATCCGGGAAAGAATGGTCTGATTAACGGCTACATAATCGGCATCGGGCACGACGGGCTCCAATTGGGGGAAGGCCTCGTTGGTACGGGCGATAAGTTCTCCGGAGGAAAGAATATAGTACGCGGTATGCGCCCATTTTTGATCGGGAGAAAGCAGGCGGGCGTACAAAACCAATTGCAGGTCTTCTTCGTTGCGAATGGTCGTGCGCCGCCAGGAGGCACCCCGCCATTTCAGGTCGAGCACGGCATATTCATCGCGGCGGGTTAGCACCAGGTCGGCCCGACCTCTCACCGGGTTGCCGGCAAAGTGGCCTTCTAAGGGTTTTTCGGTTTGCTCCACCGCCCAGCCATTGCGCTGCAGTAATTCGATGAGGTTCCAAGCTGAAAAGGTGACTTGACGCAAAAACTGCACTTTGGTCGGCTCTTTCCCGTAGAGCAGTAGTACCGCTCCTTCCCGCTGAAACAGGTTAGGCGCTTCCCTGTTTATCCATTGCTCCACCTGGGGGCGATCCCATTGCAGGACATGGTCTTGCTGTAGCAGATATTCAAAAATACGGTGGGCCAGGTTACCCAGTAGGGTTTGTTCTTTGACAATACTTAAAATGGGGGATTTACGCAGCTTCGCCCGGTGTTTTAGAAACCACTTATGAGGATAGTAGAAAAGATCTTCCAGACTGGTGAGGGTTTCGTGTTCGCGATCAGCAGGGTCCGGATGTTCCTGGAAAGATAAAAAGGGTTTCGGTCGGGGGAGTGGTTTGGGGGGGAGCTCTTCTCGCCCGGGAGGATTAAGGAAGCGGCTTAAGCGTGATAAAGCGTGGGGATCTTCCACGGAGAAGGTAAACTCTTCGATGTTAGTAAAGAGCGCTTCCAGGTCGCCCATAAGTGGGTGAGGGGTAACATCCTTGCCTTCGGCAATTTCCGGAACGACCAGAATAAGCCGATCCCGGGTATAGAGTATGGCTTGCTTGCGCAAAATAACCAGGCGTTGGTTGGCCTGTTGTGGCGTTTCCGGCATAATGGAATGCGCCGTCAGCCAGGATAATTCACCTTGGTACCAACGGGAAAAAAAGTAGTCGGGCTCGTATTCGACAAAATTCCACCAACACACATCAGGGACGCTGTCCGTTAGTGCGTGAGGATCATAGATTACCGGCATAGACTTTTCCTGCCGGGGGATAAACTGCACCGGGGCCGATTCGTAGACGGTGCGAACAATGCGCTCCAGTTCCAGCCGGGTTAGAGTGTCTTCGGGCAGGGATTCGAGGAATTCAACCAATTGCCGGGCTAATTCGGCCAGTACGGTGAGGGCGCTGTTCTCGGCTTGCTGCTCAAGCTGCTCGAGGGCCCAGTTGCGGATGCGCCGGTAGATGCGGACGGCCTCCAGGACCGGTGCTTCTCCGGCCTGATCAAAACGCTCGCGCTCAAACCAAAACCTGTACTGGGCCATAATATCTTCGCGCTCAGCGGCGGGGCGCTCTTGCAGCTCGCTGAGGAATTGACCGAGCATACTTTGCCATTCCGGGCTGTGTATTCCGGGCTGTTGTGCAATGAGCTGGGCAATACGTCGTGCCAGGTCACTATCGAGGGGTTTTAGCGAAAGCGAGACAAACTCCATCACCTGGTACGGGTCGAGTGGTGCCCAGAGGAAAACCGGCGCCAATTTGAGGATTTGCAGGCTGGGACGGGCCATGGAGTGGGAGGGGATGCCGGGGCTGGGTAGTCCTTCCTGCACCAGGGCATTGTCGAGGATGCGCGATTGATCAGGAATGAGCAGCGTCGGTCTGAAGTCGGGATTCCGCTGAAAAATTCCCGCCATAAAAGCGGCCAGGTCGGTATCGCGTTTGGCACGAATAATACTTAGTGAGCCGTCGCACTTAGCGGATAACGGCCTTTGGTCGAGCGTCCCGTTCAGTGCCCGCTGAAATTGCTGGAGGTCAGACTCCCCCGTGATGCCGGGTTGGGCGGGCACTATCACCTCAGCGCCTTGTTTCTGCAAAAGAGCAAACAACCGGCGCCAGTAGGCGGGCAGCACCTCGACGGGGTCAATGATAGTGACCGTTTTCACGGTATGGTGACGCTTCGGCAGTACCTGCAAAAGCCGACAGTAGCGGTCGGCATATCCGGGCGACAGATGTATTCCCGGTGTCGATTGTAAAACGTGCTCAAGACCGGCCATAACCGAGAGCCTTTTGGGGAGATCGACGCTACCGTCAAATGTCCAGCCAGCCAGTAATAACTCGTCGCGTCGCGAAAGCAGATCCGCCGCCGTGGCAAACTGATCGGCTTCGAAAGATGCCTGAAAGAAAACCGGGTTATCCGCATCAGCCAGATAAGCCAGCAAGACTTGTCTGTATTGCTCAATGCGCAGATGCTCTATGTTGGTGGTGGGGGCGGCCAGGCCACAGTGGGCTTCTAGCCGCCGCAGCAACTGTCGAGGCCCTAAATACCAGGTGTTAGCCAGTGGACTAGGCGATAGTGGTGCCCGGGGTTGATCAAGCGCCAGGCCGAACACAATGTGCATATGCGCAAAAGTTGAGCAGTGATGGAATGAAAACGAGCTCTAAAGTACAAAACAAGAAGCTTATCCACCAGTTGCTTTGCGCAATTTGTCCATGAGGTTATTCCAATATTGCGTCTGATCGTCTACTTCATCTTCGTCACAAAAATCAATGAGGGATAAGATCGTTTCCCCGGTGACAGGTGACCGGGAAATACGAAATTCCAAAAATTCGTCATCATCCTCGGCGTCTTCCCACTGAAAGCGGATCAGCTCATCTTCTATTTCATCAATGACTTCGGCCTGTTCTTCGGAGCCGGCCCAAACGAACGTATAGGTGTCGTCGGTAATGTCTACCTCATCGCAAAACCAGCGGATCAGACAGGAGGGCGTGCTGAAAAATTTATATAAAATGGTGGGCGAGGCACGAAAGAGAAATTCGAGATTGAGTTTTACACGTTCCATAGACGAATAATCGAGTGTGGGTTAATTTGTTACCGTTAGTGATGCGGCAGGAGTTGATGATAGCCTAAAAAAGTGAAAGAACGAAAAAAAAATTGGCAGGCCAACTCCAATAAAAAATAAAAAAACGATTTTTCCAAATGGGGAATCTTTTTTTGAATTAAAGTGTTTACTCAATGTTAATTAATTTTCGGGAATACTGGGTGTCCACTTGACTTGCGTGGCTTTTTCTGGTATTTTTGTGCGCTATATAACAGGATTAAAACGTCTTCGAACGCAACAAATTGGCCTTACAAGACATATCAATGTATCAATTTTACTGAGCGGCCCCGGCCGTATCCACTCAATTTGCACATCCCTGCCAACCCATTAGACATACTCCAAATTAGAGGTTATTTACATTGTTGGAAATTTAAAACGTAATAGTTAGATGAGACAGCTTAAGATCACAAAGTCTATTACCAATCGCGAAAGTCAGTCACTTGAAAAGTATTTACAGGAAATAGGAAAAGTAGATCTCTTAACGCCAGAAGAAGAAGTAGAACTGGCCAAACGGATCAAACAGGGTGACCAGGCTGCCCTGGAAAAACTCACCAAAGCGAATCTGCGCTTCGTTGTTTCGGTAGCCAAGCAGTATCAAAATCAGGGCCTGTCTCTTAGTGACCTGATTAATGAAGGTAATCTGGGCTTAATTAAAGCCGCCCAACGCTTCGACGAAACCCGCGGATTCAAATTTATCTCCTACGCCGTCTGGTGGATTCGCCAGTCTATTCTGCAGGCTCTGGCCGAACAGTCCCGGATCGTTCGCTTGCCCCTCAATAAAGTAGGATCCCTGAACAAGATTAACAAGGCATTTTCGGAGCTGGAACAAGAGTACGAACGCGAACCGTCTCCCGACGAGTTAGCGGAAAACCTGGAAATTGGTACGGAAGAGGTCGAGACAACGCTCGGTGTAGCCGCCCGGCACGTGTCTATGGATGCCCCATTTGTAGAAGGCGAAGATAACTCCCTGCTTGATGTACTCGAGAACAGTAGTACTCCGGGTACCGATCAGGAGCTAGACTACAATCAGTCCCTGCGCCTGGAAATTGAGCGTTCGCTTAGTACATTGACCGAACGTCAGTGTGATGTGATCAAGCTGTATTTTGGTATCGGGGTAGAACACCCCATGTCTTTGGAAGATATTGGCGAGAAATTTGGCCTCACCCGCGAGCGGGTGCGTCAAATTAAAGATAAAGCCATCAACAAACTGCGGTCTGCTAACCGCAGTAAATTATTGAAGCACTATTTGGGTGCTTAATAGCCTGACTTTTTTCGTCTGGCTTTCGCTAAAGAAGCCTCCGAGATAATGCTCGGAGGCTTCTTTTTTGCGGCATAATTCTATACCGGTAGCGAGTATATATGTGCATGCTCCAATACGCTACAGACAATCTCCTACCCGGCGTACCCCGTAGATCTGGCTTTCGCCAAAATGACAACGCCCGCCCTAATCGCTTTGTGATCGTGGCAGACGTCAAAAGTAAGGGTTATCTCGTCTTGCCTACTTGACCAGCTGCTTTTATGCCAGCAAAACTATTCATTTTTTTCATCTACAATATTGAGCGGGCGGTGAATACTTTCTTCCAGCGAGATGAATGTCTCGGTTCGCTGAATGCCTTTGATGTTCTGAATTTTATCGTGCAATACGCTTCTCAGATGATCGGTATCGCGGCAGATAATCTTGGCGAAAATATTGTACAGGCCCGTAGTGTAATGGGCATCTACAATTTCTGGTATATTATTCAGGTCAATAGCAACTTGATTATAGAGGGAGCTTTTGTCCAGGTAAATCCCGAGAAAGGCCGAAATATCGTACCCCAGTTTTGTATGGTCGACGGAAAGGCGGTAGCCATTAACCACGCCGGCTTCCTCCATTTTTTTCATACGCACATGGATCGTACCTCCGGAGACAAATAATTTGCGGGCAATTTCGGTGTATGGCATCTTCGCATTGCGCATCAGATGCGATAGAATTTGTCGGTCGAGATGATCAATGTCAATGTTCTTGCTCATAGTCGTTGAAAATTAAAGCGGAATGTAATAAAAAGAAGGGTTAAGGGAAACATAGAAGTAGCTGCTGCCGGGCGCTCACCGGGTTTTAACATACGCTAAATTGAGCGCATTAAATTATAAACCTTTGCCTAAAACCATGTTTTTTTATGGTTTTCTTTTTGCCGACAGGCCAGGGATACAAGAACCTGATATGCCCCCGGCTATATTGTCAGACAAAAAAGCACCATCATTTCTCAACATTAATTTGCTTATTTTTGTAGTAATGCTACTCCTAAAAGTAACAGGAGTATACCTTAACAACGCTTTCATAGACCAATGCCGAACAATAGACCGAATCAACGCACGCGCCTGGCCGTACTGATGCCACTCTTATTTGCTGTGGTGCTTATCTTTGGCATACTGCTGGGGATGACCTTGCAGAGTGCCCAGCCAAGAGTATTACTTGAGACGAATACTGTCGAAGCAGAAGCCTACCCCGGGCAGGGTCGTATCGAAGAGATGCTGCGCTATATCGAAGCAAAATATGTTGACTCGGTCGATCGTGAAGCATTGGTGAATGAGGCTATGGAAACCATCCTCGATCAGCTGGATCCCCACTCTTCGTATATTTCCAAAGAGGAACTCCGTCAGGTTACCGAACAGTTGGAGGGTAATTTTGAGGGCATCGGAGTGGAGTTTATGATGATTGATGATACGGTGGTGGTGGTCGCGCCCATTTCGGGGGGGCCATCGGAGCAGGCGGGTATTATTGCCGGCGATAAAATAGTAGAAGTGGAAGACTCCGTTATTGCCGGACAGGGGTTGTCCAGTCAGGATATTATCACCCTGTTGAAAGGAGAAAAAGGAACCGCCGTTACCATTGGGATTAAGCGTGGAGACGGGGAGTCCCTGCGACGGTTTACCATTACCCGGGAGGAGATTCCCCTTAATAGCGTTGACGTATCTTATATGTTGACCGACCGCACCGGATACATTAAGGTCAGTCGTTTTTCGGCCACCACCGACCGGGAATTTATTGATGCGCTGGAATACCTGATTGATGAGCAAGAGATGGATGATCTGGTTATTGATCTACGCCATAACCCAGGTGGTTATCTACAAAAAGCAACCAATATTCTAAGTCAGCTTTTTCCACGCAATGGTGAGCTGCTAGTCTATACCGAGGGGCGGGCGGTCAATCGCTCCGATTATGAGAGTTCGGGGCGTTCCTTTTTTAACATCGACGACGTGGTTGTTCTCATTGACGAAGGCAGCGCTTCGGCATCGGAAATTCTGGCGGGAGCAATACAAGATCAGGATCGGGGCATAATCGTGGGGCGTCGCTCTTTTGGCAAAGGTCTCGTGCAGGAGCAATACCGGCTCAGTGACGGCTCCGCTCTACGGCTGACGGTAGCTCGCTACTACACACCAAGCGGACGGTCCATTCAGAAGCCATACGACGACCTGGAAGTCTACCGCAATGATTTTCAGGAACGCTACGAAAATGGAGAGTTGTTTGCAGAAAATAAGATTGCGGTTGACGATTCCACCCGGTACTATACCTCCAATGGCCGTATTGTTTATGGTGGAGGAGGAATCATTCCCGATGTGTTTGTTCCTTTGGATACCACCCTGATGACCGATGCTTTCCTGTCGCTGCGGCAAAAGATTCCCAATTTTATCTTTCGCTATCTGGAAGACAATGCAGCTAGGTACAGTACATTAACGCTGGATACCTTTCGCCACAGCTACCAGTTACCGGATAAGGTAGTGGATGAGTTTATTGCTTTTGCTACGGCCGGTGATCCAAAATTGGCGGATACGGCGGAAAGCTACCGCACTGATTTGGCTCTTTTCCTCAAGGCACGTATAGGCAAGCACTTCTTTGCTGAAACCGGATACTACTGCGTGCTTAATAAAGAAGATCGAATGGTGCAGGCAGCACTTGACGTATTGAGTAAGCCATCCCCCCTTACGGAAAACAAGCTATTCCAGGAATAGGCTAACATTATTCCCGGATAAATTCTAATTCTCCCGAGGAGCCAAGTTGGGCCATAACCGAGAGAGATTGCAGCGACGTATCCGTCTGTTTAAATTTATCAGCGTAGTCGACGACCGAGAGAATATCCGAACTAATCTGCCCGAAGTGCCCGGCAATATGACCTTCGGCGGTATAGGCCGGAATGGAATAGACGGGCTGATCTAATTGGTGCAGCAATTCACCGCAGTAATTATCCTTCACCACCCGTACCGCAATCATACCTGCCTGTGATGCGCGCAAGCGGGCAGGAGCGGGCACCAACAGGGTTAAAGGACGCTGATGTAGATGCAGTAAGGTTTCCAGCCGGGGATGAAGGTTTGGCACGAACTGCTTTAATTGTTGTACGGAGGCGAACAGGTATTCGGGCGTCGATTCGGGGCATTGCCCGGTAAGTTGCTGCAGTTTTCCCATGGCTTCTTCCGCCATAGGCAAGCAGCCAATACTCCAAACGGTATCCGTAGGGAAAAGAACCAGCTTTTCGGCAAGGAAAGCCTTGGGTAGTATATTGTGTGTGTAATTTTTCAGGGTGTAGTTCATAGTATGTAATGAGGATGTCATCGTATCATGGGATATTTGAGGAAAACAGTATGTTCTGGTTTCTGGTTGATATTAATGGCCGGCACACTAATAGTTAGTAGTCCGTCGCCCTAAAATCATTTGATTTTCACTTATTAGATGCCTTAATGTGGCGTTTCGCTGTACGGAATGCCCTGTTTTTTTCGTTTTTGCAAAAAAAAAGCTTGTGAAACACCTTCGCTCTCTATTTATCGCGACCTTATTTCTCTTTTTTTGGACGTCACCCGGCAGTGCCAAACATATCATTGGCGGGGAGTTATACTACGTTTGCCTGGGTAGCGTAAACGGGGATCCCGACGTCAAGAAATACCGGATATATATGAAGATTTACCGCGATTGCCTCAGCTCCGGCGATCTGTTTGACTCATCTCCGGGCGCGACCACCACGGCCTCCGTTACTATTTTTGAGGGGACGGATGCTAATTCGGCGCGCGTACAATATTTATCGGCTCCGACTGTCACCTCCGTTGATCCAAATCCGGGCAATGAGTGTGTCCTGGTACCTCCAGACATTTGTATTGAAGAGGGCTTCTATACCTTCCGCGAAGTCGACTTACCCGTCTCGGACGAGCCCTATCATATCGTATATCAACGCTGCTGCCGCAACGAGGCACTCACTAATATCAACCAACCGGGAACCTCGGGGGCGACTTACAGCATTGATATTACGCCGGAGGCCCAGCGGGCAGAAAACAACAGCCCTACCTTCGATCAATTCCCCCCGTTTATTATCTGTGCCGGGGAGGAATTCTCTTTTGATCATTCGGCCACCGATCCGGATGGCCATCGCCTGGAATACAGTTTCTGTAGCCCCTACCTGGGTGGGGGGGTTAATAATCAGGTGCCGGGCGCCGAAGATGGCATTGCCCCGGATCCCGATTCCCCACCGCCCTTTACTCCCGTCGACTTTGTAGGCCCCACTTATTCGGCCCAAGAGCCTCTGGGGATTAATGCCAATTTTGCCATTGATTCCCAGACGGGAATCATCACCGGGGTGCCGGCCCAAACGGGGCAATTTGTCGTCACCGTTTGCGCGGCAGAGTATGATGAAAACGGTATTCTCCTTTCAGAAGTGCGTCGCGATTTTCAATTTTTGGTTACCGAATGTGAGCGTCCGATCGCCCTGGATATTGCCAGCGATGAGCAGCAGAATGACGGCACCTTCGTCCTGAATTCCTGCACGGGCAGCGATATCCAAATCGATAACCGCAGTGAAGGACAGGATAATGTAGCGTCGTTCTTTTGGGCGTTCGAGGTGAATGGTGCCACGGAGCAGTATAGCGAATGGAGCCCTAGCGTCTCGTTTCCGGATGCTGGCACTTATCCCGGCACCCTGTACGTGACGACCAGCAGTGGCTGTATGGATTCCGCTCAGGTGAGCGTCAATGTACTATCGGGCTTAGCTGCCGATTTTTCGGTAACGGATCCTGCCTGTGAAGAGGGCCCATTCTTATTTACCGATCAGTCCCAGTTGGGGAGTAGTAATGCGGTGCAATACCAATGGGATTTTGGCGATGGCACGACTAGCGTGATGCCCAGCCCCACCCATACCTACGCCACGCCCGGTGCCCGTACCGTGCGCCTGCAAGTAACTGATGGCTCGGGCTGTGTGGATTCAGCGACCACCGAGATTGCATACTTTCCTGTACCGCCGGGAGCCTCAATTCAGGTCAACCGCACGGAAGTCTGTTTGCCACAAACAGTACAATTTTCGACCGATTTGCCACCACTTACGGCCGACTATACGGTTGTCTGGGATTTTGGCGACGGCAACACCAGCTCAGAAGCGGGGCCGGAGCATAGCTATGCGCCAGGTACCTACCTGCCCTCGCTTTCCGTTATGGCGCCGAATGGGTGCAGCCTCAATGCCGATTTTGATAATCCGATTGTTGTCCAGATATCGCCGCAGGCCGGGTTTCAGTTCTCTCCCGATCCACCTACCTCGCTCGAGTCGGACGTTACCTTTCTTAATACGACGGAAGGGGCAAATGGTTACCAGTGGAATTTTGGTGGCCTGGGGCAAAGTACGGATGAAAGTCCGGTATTTCTTTTTCCGGATACGGGAGCCTACCGCGTGGAGTTAATCGCCACGAGTAGCAACGGCTGTACCGATACCGCCAGTCAGGTGCTGGAGATGATACCCGTGGTTGCCTTTTATGTGCCGAACGCTTTTTCACCCAACAATGACGGGCGCAATGATGTCTTCCGCGGGTTCGGCCCGGCCGGAGGGCGGGGTGATTTTGAATTTAGCGTATTTAGCCGCTGGGGCGACCGTATTTTCTATACCACCGATTCCGCTCAGGGATGGGACGGAACCCACCAAACGACGGGAGAACCGGTGCCTCAGGGCTCCTATGTCTATTACATGACATTTACTGGCCCCGAAGGAGAGCGCATCGATAAGAAAGGTCTTGTACATTTGGTGCGATAAATAATGATTGGGATTTTTGGTGAGGAGACGAACATCTCAACCAGCTCTAATCCTGTATGTGCAGGGAGGGAATAGTACGATGCCTCCAGCTTGAAATGAATGTACACCAAATAGCTTTGTGGGCCCTTCCATGCGTGGATTTTGGTCTGCTTTCGAAAAAAAAAACGAACAAACGACTATGTATCGGATTGCTTTTTTTCTGATCTGCTTTGCCGTCCTTCCGCTATCGAATCTGCTGGCCCGCCACATTGTAGGTGGAGGAATTACCTACGAATGCGTTCGTCCCGGAGTATATCGCTTTACCATGAATGTATACCGCGATTTGAACGGCGGACCTAACGCGGCTCCGCTCGACGAGGTGGCCTATATTGGAGTATACCGATGCCCGCCTACGGGATGCCCGTCTAATTTCGGACAGCAATCGACTTTTACGGAGGTGGAGGTCGTCTTGCAGGAGGTACGAACTGTTGCTGTGCCCGATTATCCTTGCCTTATTCCGCCGGATATAAGAACAGAAGCCGGAACATATACCTGGGAAATGGCTTTGCCGATTAGCGAGCAATCCTATCACATTACCTACCAAAGGTGTTGCCGCAACGTGACGATTAACAATTTGATTCGCCCCGATGATCAGGGATCCACGTATACGGTGGAAATTACGCCCGAAGCACAACAGTTGTGTAATTCGAGTCCGACTTTTCGATTGTTTCCTCCTACTGTAATCTGTGCCAATGAGCCGCTGGAGTTCGACCATGGTGCCATTGATTTGGATGGGGATCAGTTGGTGTATGAATTTTGTGCTCCCCTGGACGGTGGCGCCGGAGGTGCGGCTGGCCTGGACCCGCTTAATTACACCACCTGCGATGGGGCTTACCCGCAGCCAGGATGCCCGCCACCCTACGACGAAGTCACATTTGCTGCACCTACGTACGCCTTTGATGTACCTTTGGGCGGTGACCCCGTGGTAAAGATTGACCCCAATACCGGATTGATTACCGGGACACCCCGAATCCAGGGACAGTTTGTGGTGGGAGTCTGCGTAAGTGAATTTCGCGACGGTGTATTATTGAGTAAAACGTACCGCGATTTTCAGTTCAACGTCGCCAGCTGCGACCCACAGGTGATTGCCGATATCCGGGAAGACGTGCAAATTAGCGACCAGGAATATCAGGTCAATTCCTGTGGCGTGACGGAAATATCTTTTGTCAATGAGAGTTTTCAGGAGCGCTTCATTCGCGAGTACGAATGGACCTTTAACACCGGCTTTGGTGTAGAGACGTCCCGGGAATGGGAGCCCACCTTCGCCTTCGCGGATATTGGTCAATATGAAGGGACATTGATCTTGAACCCGAATACAGAATGTGGGGATACGGCGTTGATTAAGGTGAATATTTTTCCCGATATAGAGGCGGAATTTACCTACGAATACGATACCTGTGCGGCCAATCCGGTAGAGTTTACCAATCAGGCGCGTAGTGGTGCCGGAGAGATCGTGGAATACGCCTGGGATTTTGGCGACGGGAATCAGTCGGGGGAGCCCGATCCGGAGCATCTTTTTCGCAGTCCCGGTGATATCCCGGTTACGCTGACGGTGCGCGATACCAATCAGTGTGAGGCAGCCGTTACGCAGCTAGTTCAGTACTATCCGGTACCTAATTTGCTGGTCGTGGCACCCAGTTCTTTTAATGGTTGTGCACCCCTGCCCGTGTTTTTCAACAATCTGTCCTTCCCCATTGATTCCACTTACGATTTAGACTGGCGCTTTGGCGATGGCGGGAGTAGTGGGGCCATCAGTCCTACCTATGTTTATGACGAGGCGGGCTTGTTCACAGTGGATTTGTCGATTACCTCTCCCATCGGCTGTACCGTTGATACCTCCTTTATCAATTTAATTCAGGTAACACCTTCCCCGCAGGCCGGCTTTAGCTACTCACCTGAGATACCAACCAACCTGGATTCCGAAGTTCAGTTTTTTGATGAGTCTTCGAATGCCATCCGGTGGCATTGGACCTTTGGCGACGGACAGTCATCCCTCCAGGAAAGCCCGACCTATACCTTTCGTGATACCGGGCGTTTTGCCGTACAGCAGGTCGTGACGCATCCCAGTGGATGTATGGATACGTTGCTGCAAATTGTCGACGTACGTCCGGAAGTGCGGTATTTTCTGCCCAATGCTTTTACTCCCAATGGCGATGCCGTTAATGATGAATACCGGGGGGTGGGTATGATGAGTGGAGCCCGAAATTATTCCATGACCATTTGGAACCGTTGGGGGCAGCAGGTCTTTGCGTCTACCGATCCCAACCGGGGATGGAACGGACGCTTAAATAATGCCGGGCAGGAGGCCCCCGCCGGCGTATATGTCGTGGTGGTCACCTTTCAGGGACCGCGAGGAGAAACGTTTGAGTACAAAGAATACGCAACTTTGGTCCGTTAATGGTGGTTAATTATCCTGCCAGGAGAACTTGGAAACACTCTGAGCTAGTACCAAATGCATCTATTGAGCAGCACTTTAGTTGAGTAGTACGTAAAAAGATGAAGGTACAGAACAAATTGCCTGAAAGCTGCAATTCTTCTATTTAAGGAAAGATACCTATTTTACGTGTCACCTGCTACTTGCTACTATATCCCGATAATTGCCCCGTAGACTAGTAAGCAGCTGATAAGTAATAATGCCTCTAGGTTAACATGGCAGTACAGTTAATCCGTAGATTTGAAATTCTTTATGGCAGAAGGCTGGGTTTTTAGGTGTAAAAGATATACCTTTGCACGGCAAATAAAGGACGCGTAAACATTCTTTAAAGTATAGACCAATGGACGCAATTGATTTTGTACACGAACAGCTAACGGAAGGGAAGGGTTTACCTGACTTTCGTCCGGGCGATAATATCGTAGTAAGCTATAAAATTGTTGAGGGCGATAAGCAACGTATCCAGGACTTTCGCGGTAACGTCATCCAAATTAAGGGGCACGGCCACACGCGGACGTTCACTGTGCGTAAAGTTTCTAACGGGATTGGCGTAGAGCGTATCTTCCCGTATAGCTCACCCAACATAACAGAAATTAAGATTCTTAAGCGCGGTAAAGTACGTCGTGCTAAGCTGTACTACCTGCGCGAACTGGTCGGGAAAAAATCTCGTATCAAAGAACGCAAGCGTATTTCGCAATAAGGCTTACCCCTGTGGCGAAGTACTCAAACCGGGTATATCCTTCCGAGGATGTACCCGGTTTCTTTTTGTGCTTTAGGGGGATGCGCGCAATAGGAATACATATTGGTTATCAATAAAACGAGCCGCTGCGGTAATCGCAGCGGCTCGTTTTGTTATATCGTAAGTAGCGAGCAAGGGTCTTACTGCACCTTAACAAAGCGCCCCTGCTTGAGGAAGCGTCCATTGGACAGGCGTAAAATGTACATTCCGTGCTCCAGCTTATGGATATCGAGTTCCAGGCGATTATTGCCGGATACCACCCCTACTTCCCGGTCGACGACCACTTCGCCGGTGACGCTAACGACCTGCAGGCGCACATCGTCATTCACTTGCGAGGGCAGCATCTGGAAGCCGACTGTAATGACTTCCGTGGCCGGATTGGGCTGTAGTTGTACGCGTTCGTAGCGACCTGACGCTGCGGTTTGATTTTGCCATAAGGCTGCTGCCGGTTGTGCATCCGTATCGACCGTCAGACTGATAAAGTTGTCGGAGAGTAGGAAGCAGTTGTCGGCCAAAAGGTCACTATCGGCCTGCATACCAGGGGTAGCCAGAAATGTGCCGGTATGGTTGATCCCCCAAATGCGGTAATTTCCCTGGGCCAGGGTATCGGTTAAAAGCGTAGAATCCGATAAAACTGACAAAATCTCATTGTCCGGTGTTGTCAACACATAGCGGTAAGGGAGTAAGGCTACTCCTCCTTCCTGGGTAAGCGTGAGGGTATCGCCCTGGCCATCGACCGTCAGCTCCGTTAGCCCCGTATTGGTACGCACCATGCTGGCAGTAGGCTGGAAATTGATGACCTCGATGAAGTTATTGGATGGCTCATAGCACTCGGTGGAAATGATGCCGCCAAACAAGCTTTCGTTGAATTGCGGAACGAATTGCCCTGTATAGGAGATACCATAAATCCGGTAGACCCCCGGATCAGCCCGGTTAAAATCAATGAACGGGTTTTCCACGTCACCAAACTGCACGCGGTCATTACCATCAGTAACCACAATCCGGTAATCGGCAGCCAGGGTGTCGGAGGGCGTAGCAACACCCACAATATCGCCCAGGGTATCCCCCGGGCAGGTATAAACGGTGTATTCATCAAAGATAGATTCAATGAAGCCACCGTCGACGCGTCCACCTTTGCGCAGTTCGATCAGGTTTTGCGCAAGCATAAAACAGTCATCGCTGTAGGTTGCCGTAAACCCAACGGTATCGCCGGCGTTTACCAGCCATTGTCCGGTATAGGAGACACCGAAGATAAGGTAATCGCCCTGTGCCAATGCGGCCATATCTACCGTGGGGTGTTCCTGCGATTGCAAAACCACACTATCGGGGTCAGTGATCACATAGCGAAAACCGGCGTTCGAGGTAGAGGTGGTCATCAGCATGAGGCTATCCGGATCGGGCCCCGGACAGAAGGTTAGGTCCGTTTCGCCACTGATGGTTGATATGCGGCCGGCTTCGGGCAAGTCGCGTACGACCCTGAGGAAATTTTCGGAGAGCTGGTAACAACCATCGGAGAATACGACCTCGCTAATGTTACCGCTGAGCTGGCTGGACAGCGTACCCGTGTAGGATACTCCCCAAATACGTAATTCGGCAAAATTGCCAGTATTTTCAAAATCCTGACTATCCATGGAAAGGGGAGCGATGATAAGGTTGTCGCTGGTCGTAATGAGGTAGATGTATCCTCCCCCGACACTTTCTCCATCATTGGTAAAGGTGACCAGGTCGGGATTTCCGTCGCCGGCGCAGACATAAGCGGTAGTGCGTCCGTCCATAGTACTGACCGTTCCACCATCTACTTCCTGGCGTTCGATGGTCAGGCTATTTGCCGAAAGGCTAAAGCAGTCGGATGATAAAACAGCTCCGGAAATGGTATCGCCGGGTACGGCTGTCAGTTCGCCCGTATAGGCCAGCCCATAGATTGTCAAATTACCGCCCAGGACCTGATCGAAATCGTAAGAGCTGCTATCGGCCAGATCGAATAAGAGCACTCCGGCTGCGTTGGCTACCAGGTATGTATAGTTGGTCTGCGTGGTTGCGCTGTCGGCGGTGAATTTGAGGATGTCGGGCGTGCCGTCTCCGCTACAGAATACCTCACTACCTTCCGACAGGTCGATGGTACCACCAACGGGAATGATGGCATCAACCGTGAGGAAATTAGAGCTTAGCTGGTAGCAACCGGTGGCCAAAGTAGCGGTGGATGCCGTGTCACCTACTGTGGCGAGCAGATCCTGGGTATAGGCAAGTCCGTGGATGCGGTAGCTACCGGCATCCAGGGTGTCGCCATCGAGAAGTGGTGCGTCGAGCATGGCCAAAATAACGTTATCGGTATCGGTCAGTAAAAACTGTTGTTCACCGGTGGTGGGGCCTTGCGTCGTCCAGGATAAGGTATCTGAAACGCCATTTTGGGGGCAAAGCAGTTGCCGCGACGCGCCGTCGGCAAAGGTCAGGCTACCCGGATTGGGGGCTTCCCAGCGTATCGTTACTGCGTTGGAGCTCAGGGCAAAACAGTCGTCAGAAATCGAGGCTGTGGCCAGCGATTCTCCTATGGTAAGCTCGAGATTGCCGGTGTAGGCAGCTACCCAGGCAGCATAATCGCCCTGAATGAGATCGGCCGGCAGGGAAAGCTGTGTTCCGCCATTGATTTGGTAAATGATGCCGGCGGTGTCAGTTAGGATACTGACCAGTTGATCGCCACTGGCGCCGGGTACAGCGAGGGAAATATCAGCGGAGGTGCCGGCCGGACAAATTAAGGTGTCTAGCGTACCATCGGCAAGGGTAATTATACCGACTTCAGGACGCTGAGCGGTGACAAGTACGGTATTTTCCGCAAGGTCGAAACAACCGGTGCTGAGTGCCCCGTCGGCAAGGTTGGTGCCCGGAGAAACGGTAAACTCACCGGAGTAGGCCACTCCGTTGACAATGATGGTATCAACCGTCACCATGCTAATGGGAAGTTGATCCGTCGTAGTACTACTAATAATGAGCCCGTCTGTGGTGGTAGCTACATAGCCGTAATCGCTGGTACTGCTGCCCGTAGTGAGCAATTGTAGGGTGTCGGGCTGCCCTTCCGGGCAAATCGTAGTGGAGGTAGTACTGTCGGCAAGGCTAATGGTGCCGCCAGCGACCTGGGTTTTGATAATCGTGATAAAGGTTGATGATAAATCGAAACACCCATCAGCCAGGGTGGAGGCCAGTACGTTTTGGCCACTTCCCAGGATGAAATTCCCGGTATAGGAAAGGCCATAGACTTTATTGACACCGGTCATCAGGTCAACGTCAAAGTCAATGCGGTCACCAATCAGGGGCAGGATGACTTCATCGTCGGCATTGGTCAGGATGTAAACATAATTCGCTCCGGTTGCGGTGCTGTTGTTGGTAAAAATTAATTCGTCGGACTCTCCGTCCATGATACAGACCTCGGCCAGCCGGCTTCCGTCCTGTAAGCTAACCTGCCCGCCGTCGACATCGTCGATCCTTATGGTGACGACATTGTCCGACAGGTCGAAGCAGTCATCACTGAGCAGGGTCGACTGTATGGTATCCCCGGAGTTTATGCTGGGGTTGCCGGTGTAGGATACGCCATGGACTTCGTAGGTACCCAGGGGGAGTGTGCTGAAGTCGAAGGTGGCATTATCGATGGTGGTATTAATGACGCCGGCCGTATCGGTAATGACAAAGGTGAAGGGGGTGGGAGCGCGGTTGACCACCAGGAAATTGAATAAGCCGTTCTGATCCGAACACAGACGGGCGGTGACTTCGCCGTTGGTCAGTTGTACCTGCCCACCCTCAGGTGTAGCCTGAATAACGGATAAGAAGTTATCGGAAAGATCAAAGCAACCCGATGATAAGTCGGTATCGGATGCGATGGTGTCGCCCACCGCCACGGAAAGCATGCCGGTATAGGCGATTCCCCACACACGACTTTCCGGTGCTGAAATTTGATTAAAATCGAAACTTGTGGAATCGGTAATGGCTAATACAACATTATCGGTATCGGTGATGGCGTAGGAATAGGCACCGCCCTGACCGGTATTAGAGAAGGCGATGACATCTTCCTGATCATCGGGGCAGACATACTGTGTACCCAGCCCGTCGAGGTCGGTCACCATACCGGCATCAGGCTCCTGCGTACTAATGTTGATAAAATTGGTGGTCAGGCCATCGCAATATCCTCCTAACGGATCGGTGTCGAGGTCGGTACCAACCTGAGCGAGCAGGCGACCGACAAAGAATACCCCATACACCCGGAAGTTGCCGGGGCCAAGTTCTCCAAAGTCAATTTTGTTATCCCAGCTAATGACTTGAATGACATTTTCGCTGTCGGTAGCTACAGTGACGAAGGGGGTGCTGAAGGAAGAAACGCGGAATTCGATGACGCCGCCGGCAGATTCACCACAGGTGATCTTATCGACATCCCCCCGAAAGACGCGAATAGTTTGATCTCCACCACAGCGGCGCTCCGGTTGGGCCTGCGTGTAAGGAGTAAAGAAAAAAAGAACAAACAACCATGTGAGCAAAGAGCTTGGCCTCATGTTATCCAGTTTAATGGTAAAATGATTTTTGAATTCGTACTTGGTGAACGCGCTTTTATACCCGGCTAAGGTCTAAATGGAGGGAATAGACCTAAAAGAATCCATAAACCTGCTGGTACTTATTGGCGTACCTGGTAAATGTGGGTTGAGCGTACTTACTGCCTTCTCAAAGCTACTTACTAAAATGTGCTGGCCGATAACCAGCCCTGGTGGGGGGTAGAGCGGAATAGATTAATTCCAGAAGCTAATATACACATATTTCAAACACCTCACTACTCCTGGTCGGGTTACCTTTGTTTTTTGTTACCGTGCGCTGCTGCTTATGCCTATTGGGTAAGGTAACATTCATCCGGCAGTGTAAAATCATTTATCTTTTATAAAATCGGGGACGAGTATGTAGAAACCGTATTATTAGGTTCTAAAGTAAGGTAGTAAATTTTGCGCAAATTTAGCAAGCCTCACCGATGTAAATAAAAATATTTCATATGTTGTATTTAAAAATACATTAAATGCGTAAGGAGAAGATTTAAAAAGTTAAGCTATGGGCTATACGCGCAGAAGTAAATGGAAATTTGGTAATTTAGAGCAAAATAAACCGTTCCCAAAGGTTGTTTACTGCTAAAGTGGAGTTCTTTTGGTGCGGGCGCGGAAGATATGCTGCTCGCGAAGGGGCATGGGCTCTGTCCATCCACGTTCAGTGGGTACGTTATGTATTATTCCCCTAATAGTCGTTTGATAAACCTCCGACAGAATGTTTTCAAAAACCGGTTTCGTTTCACTCTTGATGTTAGGCTTTATTGGTGTCCCACTGTCGTTTTCCGGGGAAGACGGGGCTACCGGTATACAAACGAGCGGTGAGTTTACGGTAGAATCACTGGTGCAGGATATTTTTGTTGGTGGTGCCTGTAAGAATATTTTCAACATTGCCTATGCGGGCCACGAAAAGGGGATTGGATACTTTGAAGGGGGCGAAGAGGTGATTGGTATTGAGCGTGGGATCATTTTGGCCACCGGCCCTATCCGTAGTGCCGAGGGGCCCAATAGTTCAGGAAAGGAAAGCGGGAATTTTCGCAGGAATAATGGCGACCGTGACCTGAGTCAGATGTCAGAAGCGCCTATCCTGGATGCTGTGGGCCTGGAGTTTGACTTTGTCCCGTTGGATAGCATCGTCACCTTCCGCTATGTGTTTGCTTCGGAAGAGTACTGCGAGTTTGTCGGGAAAATCTTTAATGATGTCTTTGGCTTTTTTATCAGTGGCCCTGGTATTGAAGGGTCATTTACCGACGGATCCGCCAATGTAGCTCTGATTCCCGGTACGGATGATTTCGTATCCATCAATACGGTAAATCACGAGAAGAATTCGGATTTTTACATAGGAAATACTAATCGAACAGACTCCGAAAATTGTGGAATTGAACACATACCCAATGATCAGCTTCGCAGGAGTATTGAATACGATGGATTCACGCAGGTACTTACTGCCACACTTAAACTTATCCCTTGCGAAACGTATCATCTTCGCCTGGTCGTGGCGGATGTAAGTGACCCCAATTACGATTCGGCAGTTTTTCTGGAGGCAGAAAGTTTTAATATTGGTGGTGCCGTTAATTTGCAGGCTCAGGCAAGTACGGGTACCGATACCATCCCTGAGGGTTGCGAGTACGGTTTTTTTCGCCTGAACCGCCTAAACCCTGAAGACCTTACCGATTCGATTTCTATTGGGTTAAAAGTTTCGGAAAGCAGTTCAGCGGAGGAAGGAAAAGATTTTGTGGCTTTACCAAAATCGGCTACCATTCCGGCTGGCGAGCCCTACGTCGATATTCCCGTTGAGCTTTTGGTGGATGATGACTACGAAGAGGTGGAGACGCTTTTTCTGGAACTTGATTTTCCGTGTGCCTGCATCAGCGATACTGCTCGTCTATACATCAAAGATCCGCCGCCTCTACAGTCCGGGTTATTTGACCGGTTTATCTGCCAGGACGATAGTTTGGCATTAGTCATACAACCTACAGGGGGTATTCCCGGCTACACCTACGAATGGGAAGATGGGACCACCGATTCGATGCTGACTATTCAACCGGTCCGTGACCAGGCCTGGTCATTTACCCTGACCGACGCTTGTAATCGGCAGCTCAGGGACAGCATTTGGATAAGATTGCGCGAAGTACCTGAATTAATGTTATCGGGAGATGTGCAAGAAGTTTGTGAAGGAGAGTTCGGGGTCTTCCCCATTACGCTAACGGGTACGGCTCCTTATTCTTTTACCTATCAGGTCGATACCTTACCCCCGGTGACCGTGCGGGAACACTGGGAGAATACCTACAGCCTTGAGTTAGGAGAAGAAGGCGTTATTCGAGTTATTGACTTTTACGACGATGTCTGTACGGGAAGTGTGCAGGGCACGGCGGAGTTACGCAACTATCGATTGCAAACGCTGACCCGTACCGACCCACCCTCCTGCCATGGCTATAACGACGGGGCCATCAGCATTCAGGTTGCCGGGGGTACCGCTCCCTACACCTTTCGTTGGAATAAAGGTATCTCCGACACAGGCACTCCTGCCAACCTGAATGGTGGACAATACGCATGTACCATTACCGATGCGAACAGCTGCGAGACTGAAGTGTTCGTTGAGCTTTCCCAGCCGTTGGCTATCAGGCCATTGCGGTTCAATTGTCGCGAAATTGGGGGGAATCGACCTATCTTTTCCGCAGGCGGAGGCACCCCGCCGTACATTTATTCGATCGATGGGGGGGCTTTTCAGGACAATTCCATCTTTTATCAATTAGAAGCAGGGCAGGAGTACGAGCTCCTCATCGAGGATGCGGCCGGCTGCCAATTAGTACAAAACTTTGTCATGCCGGCTTTTACGGAGGAAAAAGTAACCCTTCCAGAACGGCTGAAACTAGAACTCGGAGAGCGCAGGCAGTTGACCCCCACCCTAAATATACCGAAAAGCCTAATCGACAAAATTGAATGGTTTCCTGCCGATCAGCTAAGCTGTAGCGATTGTCTACAGCCGGAAATTCATGCCCTGCGGCCAGGAAAGATATCCATCCGTATTGATGATATCTTTGGATGCACTGATCTGGCCAGTATCGATATTGATCTGGATCGTCAGGCAGCTATCTATGTGCCCACGGCTTTTTCCCCCAATGGCGATAATATTAATGATCAGCTAGTGATCTACGGGGATGAGCGTCAGGTTGAGCAATTACTTGAATTTGATGTCTACAACCGCTGGGGTATGCTCTTGTACCAACGGACAAATTTTATGCCCAATGAAACGGATACGGGTTGGGACGGTCGCTTCCGGGGGCGGCGGTTGCAGACCGGGGTATACGTATACCGCTTATTATATCAGCTAACCAACGGCGAAGAGAAAGTACTTACCGGCGATTTCACCATTATGAACTAGCGGAGGGGGCAAAGCGGAAGCCAAAGCGGCCGCGTGCCATATCTCCGGGTTGCAAGGTGATCAATCCATCCTGATTGTTGAACGCATCAACGTTACAACTCATAGGCTCAATAGCCAGACTTTTCCGGTAAGGTGGCGTAAATAGTTGTACGTAATTCATTCCCTCTTCACCGGTTTCCTGCCAATAATGGAGTGTGCCCCGCTCTCCCCGCAACTGAATTTCCAGAGAGGTTGGCGATTCGGCAAGGGGTACGAAACAGTTGTCGAGTACCGTAGCTCCAATTTGTTTGCCGGCCGCAAACTCATTAAACTCGTACCGTTTCCCGGTGGGAATCATTTGTTCATCTACGCCGACCATCTTGAGTTCGGGTGTTGTCAGATGCGCTTCCTGAATATGGTCACCCACCTGAAAATAAGGGTGCCAACCAAAGCCCCACGGTAGAGCGGTGGTTCCCATATTCCAGCAGCGGTATTCCATTTCAAAACTGCCTTCCTGATCGAGTGAAAATTCGATACTCAGGTTGAAGGGAAATGGATAGGAGGGGAATTTTCCATCGTATTCATATTGGCACGATACAGCGGCCACGTTCTCATCGGTGTTGATGCGGAGTGTGCGAAATTTTTTGTCCATGCCAAAACCATGCACGGCCGTACCGGTTGCCGGATCATTGATCGGAAAGTTGTAGTGCTCGCCCTGCCAGCTGTATCGTCCTTCCGCCATGCGGTTGGGGAAGGGAAAGAGCAATCCGCTTTTGCCCCACCGATTCAAATCCAGCTCGATTGGTGTGGTATATCCGTCGAGAAAAGATGTTCCCGCTACCTGAATGTCGAGCAGACAACAGCCATAATCGGGGACAAACGATAAAGAGTGTCCGTTTTGGGTGTCGACGAGCAGGTGTTTTTCGTAAGAACCAAAATCTTCAGTATAGTGATCGAACATAGGCTATCAGATTGATACACGTGATAAAGTACAGCGTTCAGGTTTAGGGCCCAAGGGGAAAAACAGGGATGCTCTTCATCTAAAAGACCACCAGCTTTTTACTTTGTTTATGGTGCCGGCCTATTATTTGCAGATAATAGATGCCCGGAGCGTGGTTTGTCAACTTAATGCTGGCCAGTTCTTCTGCTTGCGCAAAAAACTGTGACTGTACTACTTTCCCTCTGCTATCCACTACGCGAACCAGCCGAATAGATTCTCCCGGCCAGCGTATCTGTACCGAGTTGCGTGCCGGGTTAGGAAAAAGTATACTATTGGACAGGGTAGTTGCTGCCTCTGTAGTGGGGGTGACATTAGAACAGGGCGAGCAAAAGCCAAAACAGGGAAAGCCGAGGTTCATGCTGTTGGCCCCGACAATAAGCAACCGGTTGATGCCATTTTCGGCATCGGAAATACCACACTCGGTAAGCGTCTCCGAGGGCTCTAATTGACTGGGAGCTGTCAGGTAGCGGAAGGCGATCGTATCTCCGGCCGGAAGTCGGGCCTGATAGCGAAAGCGACCGTCGTTGGTGGACTCCATGGCTATGGGTTCCCAGTTGGTAAAACTTCCCTGAATAAAGGCTTCACTGCGCTGGCCGGCCGGCAATCGGTTGAGGTCTACGCCAAAGGCTACATCGGTAAGCAGGTCGGGCAGGCGGCTGAATGTGATATCGTCAACCCATCCTTTACCGGCGTCATTAGGGAGAAAAAAGTAAAGGTTGTCCAGGTTATTTTCGCGAAAGCGAAAACCTTCGATCACTGCCTGCCCGTTCAGATACAGGTCAATGGTACGCACGTTCATATCGACTACCATCTGGTAGGTAAACCATTCGGAAGCGGGATAATTGTAGACGTGCTCGAACAAACCAAGTATTGCTTCGCCACTGCGCTCTCCATTGCGGTTATGGACTAATTGAAACCAGCTCCTGCCCTGCGCTGTGCGCAATTGCATACCCAGCGAGCGGCCGGCGGGTACAAACTGGTGCCACTTCAGCGTAAATCGCCCTTTATTCCATCCACCAAGGGCCAATTGGGCCTGAGTATAGCCATCTTGTTCTAGTAATAAAGCCTGCCGGCCATTAGCAGCCCGGGTGGTATCAACAATGCCTTCGGTGGCTGTAAATTGCCATTGTACCGATTGGGAGGAAGGGCTTTCGCCCAAAGCGTACCATTCGAAAGCTTCACAAATCAGGGCCGTTTCAGGACATACCGAAAGCTGTGTAATGTTGACATCATCAATAAAAAAGCGGGTCATGGGATTCGGAGAGTATAGCTGCAGATAAGCCGGTGATGCCCGCAGCCGCACTTCATCAATGAGCTCCTCGTTGAGAAATATGCGGACACGGGACCGGTTGGGGTCGATCAATAACCTTACGGCTTCCCAGTGGTCAGGCGTGTAGGTGAAACCGAGTTGATTGGGAAGGGAGTAACCCGCTCCGGAAATAAAGGAGCGACCTGATTCGTCGGTGCCCCACAAGAAATTGTACAATGGATCAATACCAACCTCCGGCAGTAGCGCAATGCCCGCACTAAAGCCGGCGGGCACAAAAACACGGAATTGTATTTGGTAGACGCCGGCGGCATTTGCGCTGCCCAATTGCAGTCGGGTTTGTTTGCGTCCGCCTTCCTGTACGAGTAAAGCCTGGGGTGGGCTGTAGGCTTCTTCCCGGGTAATGACGGCGTCTTCACCGGGCCGCACTGCCTCCCACCAGGTAGCTTGCGTACTTACTTCAGCGGCAAGTGGGTACCCTTCGAAAGGATCACAAACGATAGCCAGAGGATCCGTGCATCGGGGAGGCTCATTACACGATACGCACCGGCTAAAGCACACTTCCGGTAAGGTGAGTTGCGCGGAAAAATCAGAAGCCGCCCAGCGCCAAACCGTACCGTCGCCACCTGCCTGCCGGCAGGCGGAAGGTATGGCCTCAAGGTCTCCTCCCATTTGCTGAAAGCGGTAATAAAGGGTATCGCTATTGGGCCAGGAAATCTGGTATGCCCAGGTACCGTTATCGCGCTGGGCCATCGGGTACGTCTGTACACCCGTGCCTCTCCGGTAAATCTGAACGTTGGGGGTGCCGCCAGACAGGGAGTCGGGTAAGGCCAGCTGCAGCGTAAATTCAGTACGTGGGATTCCCGTGTGCCAATTAAAAGAAAAATCGATATTCAGGCTTTCTTCCCGGGTCGATTGCCAGTGGTTGGAGCCCAATTTGGTCCATGCCTCGCCTTGTCCGGGCCGGGCTGGTTGGTAATCTACAAAAAGACGCTCTCCCCGACTCCGATGCTCAACCGCAAAGAGCCAGGTTGATGCCCCCGAAAGGGTAACCCCATCAGTGCCGAAATCCAAAAATTGCCGTTTGGATTGGGAGGCGCTCAGTCGCCATGGCCCCAGAATGGTATCGGGTGCACCGATGGTGTCTCCATTAAAGGGATAAACGTAAACCAGCAGACTGTCGCCCTTCTGCCCACCGCTACGGGAAAACGATATGCCGCGCAGGCTTTCCTCCTGATCAAAGTTTACGACCTGACCAAACCAGGAACTTCCCCGGGCTACCCCCCCCAGGGTGCCCCGGTTTTGGGTGGTTACCGCAAAGGTTTCGGCGGTGGGGGTAAGCGACTGCCGGAGGGTGTCGTTTTCGCGAAAGCGATCTTCTTCGGCAGACAGCATGTACGTGATGCGGTAGTGTTGGTTCTCGATGAGCGGCAGGCGCCCCAGGGAAACTTCCCAGGGCGCACCCCCGGAAAGCGCACTAATTAAAATGGTGTCGGCGTAAACCAACTGGTCGAGAGGGTCGGTTACTGTGGCGGTTAGGGAAACGTCTTGCAGAATATCCTGACCGCGATTACCCACGAGCACGCGCAGCGGATAGCCAGTAGGGTAATTGGCCGGCGGTACTTTCGTGAATCGTTGGGCCGGCAGCAGCTGACCGTCGGCATCTTGTTCCTGGAAGGATAGCTCCCAGGTGAATCCATTGTTTTCCCAGTGGTCATCCCATTCGATAAAAATGGTGTCGTTGGCGGAAAGAAAGAGGCCGTTCACCCGGGCGGCATAGGCATTAGGTGTAGCGGGGTTGTCGTCGGTATCACAGGCATCGTCGCTCTGTGCGAAGGCCACCAGGTTGCCACACGCACCCCGGTATAGTTGGAGGCGGGAATCTACGGCCTGCCCACAACTACCGATGGCCAACAATCCTGATTGCGGGGCGACAAACCGGAACCAACGAGCATGTACCGCATCCGCCCGGTAGGCACCGCGGCCGTCGGTCAGGCCTGCCGCCTCATGTATGCCGGGCTCTACGGGTTGAGCCATGCTACAGTGCATACCCCCCTGAGCGTATCCGGCAGGGCTGGTGCCCAAAAAAACCAGGCAGAGTAAACAGGTATAAAGCAGGCCTTTTTTTGTTATTGACATACATGGAATACTTTATGATCAAATACGTAATCAGACGTTCCGGGTTCGATAGGTTGGAGCATGAACGAATGAGTTTTTGGCATGACCAGACTCTAGTTTGGCACGTCTTCCGCCTGGGGTGCTTCTTCTTTTAGCAATGCCTGGAGTACGCCATTGGTCCAGCCAAAACCGTCCTGCACCGGATATTCGCCACCGCCAGACTCCAGCGTGGTATCGATTACATTGTATTTTTCAACCAGCTTACCGGTACGTTGATAAACGGTGGTGTTGAGCTGTACCCAACGCTGACGAATGGTATCGGCCAGACTCTCCTGAGCGCTCTTGCGCAAACCGGAAATGGCCATGTATTGCAGGGGAGCCCAGCCATTGGGGGCGTCCCACTGTTGCCCGGTCTCATTAGGGGTAGAGACCAGCCCCCCGGGATAAAGGAAGTCCTGGCGTAGAACGCGGGCGACTTTTTCGGCCTGTTCGTCGGAAGCAATACCTACAAAAAGAGGATAAATACCGGCCAGGGAGAGTACCGGGGTAAACTGTTCTTCCACCAGTTGGAAATCGCGATAAAACCCAAGTTCATCGTCCCACAGCCATTCCTGGATGGCATTTTCCCGTTGCTTTGCCCGTTGTGCGTAGAGGTTTGCCTGCTCCTGATTGCCGTCGAGGGTATAAGCCCGGGCTAATGTCTGTTCAAGTTGGTAGAGCAGTGCGTTGAGGTCGACGGGCACAATGCTGGTGGTCTGGGCGGTCATTAGGGTTTGCTGATCGGCAAACCACCGGCTACTAAAATCCCAACCGGACTCACAGGCAGCCCGTAATTCGGGATAGAGATCATCGCCCGACCGGCCACTGGCTTCCATTACTTCCACGTCGTCCTTCCACATCTCTTCCCGTGGCCAGTCGCCCTGGTCGTAGTAGCGGTTGAGCAGCTTTCCGTCGGGCATGCGCACGACGTGATTCTGAAACCTGTTTTGGCGGGAGACATCCTGGGCACCATCCATCCAAAAGTCGTATTCCTGCTGTAATCGGGGTAAATAATGAGTGAAGACCTCGTTCCCTTTTTCCTGAGCCAGCACGTCAACCATAAGCGAAAAGAAAGGCGGCTGGGAGCGCGTCAGAAAATAGGTACGGTTGCCGTTAGGGATGAAGCCGATCGAGTCGATAAGGTAAGCAAAGTTATCGACCATGTTCTCGATCATATCGACCCGCCCGTCGGCGCGCAGCCCCAGCATGGTGAAATAGCTGTCCCAGTAATAGATTTCGCGAAAGCGACCACCCGGCACAATGTACGGATTAGGCAACGAGATGAGCGTACCGGGTTTTTCTTCGTCGGGTTGGCGGGTGAGTACATCCCACAGTATTGTAATGTGTTCGCTGACGGGGCGGTTCGGGTCGCTGGTAAATCCCGTAGCTGGTTGAGGTGGACGCTCGAAATGGTTCAGAAAAAAGGACTCAATATTAAAATCCGGCTCGTCTTTTTGTTCGGCGTAGGCGGCCATAATTTGTTCGGTAGGGTATTTCGGGATGCAGTCAACCGTTGTTTTTCCATCGGCAAAGATGCCGGCCATTTGTGCATCAACAAACAACTGACCGAAACGGTCTTTGGGTGGGAGATGGGCCTGATCTTCGTTAAAAGAAGGGGCATTGGGTTCGTTACGGCAAGAGAGTAGAGCCATCAATAAAGAAAGAATAAGGATGAAGCGCATGGCAATTCTTTTGTGGGAAAAAATACGAATTAAACCGACATTTCATACGGTTTAGTTGGCAAAACTTAATCTGAGGTAAGGCCGTGGGGTAACCAGTATTTATTCCGTTAAATAGTGCCTGCTTACCATGACTGCCGTACGGCTAAGATTGGCGGGAGTGTTCCGCAAGGCCTGGGGCAGGGGAGTACCGTCAGGAGTAATGGTGTAGGCTGCCTGAATACCGTTTTGTTGCAGAGCAGCGTAAGAAAGGCTCTGTTGCCCACAAAGCACGACAAGAGGTACCTCAAGTTTAGTGGTCAGTTGAGCAAGTTGCCCGATTAGTTTGCCCGAGAGGGTTTGGTGATCGAGGTGGCCTTCGCCGCTAATAACCAGGGTTTTACCCCGGATGCGGTTGCGTATGTCTAAGATATCAAAAATCGTTTCTGCTCCCGAAACGAGTCGGGCTCCGCAGAAAGCCATTAGCCCGGCTCCCAGTCCACCGGCCGCTCCGCTACCCGCGATATTGGCAAGAGATCGACCAAAATGTTCCTCCCACCAGGTATCTAATCGGTGGAGCCCTTTTTCGAGCTCAGAAATATCGTCCGGGGAGGCTCCCTTCTGCGGGCCATAGGTACGGGTTGCCCCCAGTTCGCCGAGCAGAGGGTTTCCAACATCACACAGAACGCGGATATCAGCTTTCGCCAAAAGGGGATGACGCTCACTGTCCTCCACATGGGTGAATTGGGCGAGGTGCCGACCGGTGGGCATTGTAATTGGTTGGTTGTGGACGAAAAAGCGATACCCGAGCGCTGCTGCCATACCCATACCGCCGTCATTGGTCGCACTACCACCAATACCCAGATAGATGCGCTGCGGTGATTGGTCGAGAGCCGCCCGCAACAATTGCCCGGTGCCAAAGGTAGAGGTGTACAGCGGGTTGCGCTCGTTAGGGGCAAGGTGCTGCAGGCCGGAGGTTTCCGCCATATCGAGAAAGGCCGTACGGGAATCCTCCAACCAGCCAAACCCACTTGTGATGGGCCGACCTAGCGGATCGAGTGAAGTGACCGGCACCCACCGGGCGGTCAATTGGTTAGTTAGGATGCGGGCGGTACCTTCGCCACCATCGGCCAGTGGGCAAATGTCGAGGTGGGCAGTGGGCTGTACCTGCCGAATACCGTCAGCAATAGCCCGACACACCGTCGGCGCATCGGCAGCATCCTTGAAGGCATCGGCACAGATAAGAACCCGCATAGGAAAGTTTAGGACTGCTCTACTTTTTCTTTTTGCTGCAGGTCAAAACGAGCAATTTTTTGCAGCTCTTCTCCATGCTGTTCCTCCCAAACCGGATGGTGGAAATTGTTGAGTTTACGCAAGCCGGAGAGGGTCTGTCGCTTTTCCCGCATACTCAAGTTACCAGATAAAATTTGAAAAACCAGATTCATCTGTGGGCGTACCTGTTTGAGGGTCTTTAAGCCTTTACTGGTTAGCCGTACTTTTTTGGAGCGACCATCAGTGGGGTCGTCGTAGTCTTGAATCAATTCGTTGCGTAAGAGGCGGCGGATAACTTCCATGCCTGGTGAAAACTCTACCGTATTGTAGTGGATAAGATCCGATTTACGCAAATCGCCCATTTCTTCCAGGGTGACCAGGAAGGAATAATCGAAAATGCCTTTGAGCAGGGTATCGCGCAGGGCGGTCTTAATATAGTGCCGGGCATGTTGGTACAGTTCGACGAGCTGACTGGTGAAAGCTTCGTCGAGTTCGTGTTGGCGACGGTTCGCACCGTTTACCATCTCCTGAGCCGGCTCGGGATGCTGTTGCTCGTATAGCCAGGCAGAGAATTCAGAGAGATTGGCAATTCCGTTCTCCGATTCATATGTCTTCAACTCTTGTATCAGGCGCTCCAGTAATGAATAGGTCATATTCCGTTAAGTATTATAAGGGGGGTATACGGAGCTTTTGGAAAAATGTTGTCATTTTAATTGGTGTTTTTTTGCATTCGTATTTAGGGACCACTTCATTTTACTTTTGCCAAACACAATTTATGCGGGCAATAGCTTTTTATTTGTTTTGGCAAAACCCTGGGAGATTCTTTGGTGTTTGACATTTTTGTGCAAGAAAAACCAATCATGACCAAGCCTATGCCACGCTTATTGCTTTCCGTTCTTCTTTTGGCCGTATCCGCCACGCTGCTGATGGCCCAAAATGGGGTTATTCGCGGCAAGATCACCGACGCGATTTCAAATCAGCCTATTTCCTTTGCGAATGTTATCGTGGAGCAAACGGGGACGGGGGCCGTTACCCAGGAAGACGGTACCTACGAGCTTACAGGATTAACCCCGGGGCTCTATACTGTCACGGCTACTTTCGTTGGGTACAATCAGGCATCCGCCTACGAGGTGCAGGTGACGAATGCCCGGCCGGCAACGGTTAATTTACAACTCGAAGAGACGATTGCCGATCTGGAGGAGGTCGTGGTCAAGGCACCGCCCTTCCGCAAAACAGAGGAAAGTCCCGTTTCCCTGCGTACTATTGGGGTAGCGGAGATTCAGCGTAATCCCGGTGGTAACCGCGATATCTCACGGGTGATACAAACGCTCCCCGGCGTTACGACTACCGCCTCTTTTCGCAACGATCTAATTATCCGCGGGGGAGCGCCCAACGAAAACCGATTTTTTCTCGACGATGTCGAGGTACCTACAATTAACCACTTTGCTACGCAGGGAGCTTCGGGTGGACCAGTTGGTCTGATCAACGTGAATTTTATCAATGAAGTAGATTTTTACAGCGGTGCTTTCCCGGCCAACCGGGGCAATGCGCTGAGTTCGGTGCTGAATTTCAGACAAAGAGATGGGCGTAGTGATCGCATAGGCTCTACTTTTATGCTGAGTGCGACGGACGTTGGGTTGACCCTTGAGGGACCCATCGGTGAGAAAGCAACGTTCCTGGTATCGGCACGCCGATCCTATTTGCAGTTTTTATTCCGGGCATTAGAGCTACCTTTCTTGCCAACCTACAACGACTTCCAGGCTAAAATAAAGTACAGAATTGACGAGCGCAACGAGCTGACGTTTATCGGTCTGGGAGCAGTAGATCAGTTCGAACTCAACCTGGAAGCCAATGAAACCGAAGAACAGCAGTTTACCCTCGGGCAGCTACCCGAGTCACCCCAATGGAATTATACCAATGGGATAGTATGGAAAAACTATAGTAAAGATGGCTACTGGACCTTTGTCCTAAGCCGTAATATGCTGAATAACGAAGCGACTAAATACCAGGATAACGACAAGAGTGACCCGGACAACCTCATTCTCGATTACAAATCGCAGGAAATCGAAAATAAACTGCGCGTAGAACGTACCCTGCGTAAAGGAGATTACAAGATAAATGTAGGTGCAGGCTATCAATTTGTTAAATACAACAATGCTACGTTCAATCGCATCTTTACGTCGGCCGGTCCACAGACTATAGACTATTTTTCGGAGTTCAGCATGAATAAATATGCATTTTTTGGACAGGTCAGTCGCAAGTTTTTACAGGAGCGTCTAAGCTTATCCTTTGGCGTACGGGTAGACGGGGCTGATTACTCTGATGATATGCGCAATCCGTTGGATCAATTCTCTCCCCGGTTTTCGGCCGCATATGCCCTTACGGACCGGCTTTCCGTCAACATGAATGCCGGTATTTATTATCAGTTGCCGCCCTATACGATCCTCGGTTACCGGGAAGATGGGGTACTGGTGAATCGGGAAAACGACATCAGCTACATCCGGAATGATCAATTGGTCGCCGGCCTGGAGTTCAATACCGCGAGCAGCTCGCGCTTTACCATTGAGGGATACTATAAAAGGTGGAGCGACTATCCGTTTCTGTTGCGCGACAGTATTACACTGGCTAATCTGGGCGGCGACTTTGGTGTACTGGGTAATGAGCCGGCTATTCCTCGTTCCAATGGTCGTGCCTACGGCCTGGAATTTCTTTTTCAGCAACGGCTATTTAAAGGGTTCTACGGGATTGCCGCGTATACGTTGGGTTGGAGTGAGTTCGAGGATAAGAATGGCGAATTTGTGCCTTCGAGTTGGGATTCCCGCCATATCCTGAGTTTGACCATGGGCAAGAAATTTGGCAAAAATTGGGAAGTGGGCGTGAACTGGCGCTTTCAAAGTGGTTTGCCTTTTACGCCTTTCGATGAGGAGGCCTCTTCGTTGGTCCTTAATTGGGACGTGAATGGGCGTGGCATTCCTAATTACGATCGACTAAATACCAGGCGGGGTGATGCGGCTAATGCCCTCGATCTGCGCATCGATAAGAGATGGTTCTTCGATAAGTGGAGCCTTAATGTCTTTTTAGATGTCGAAAATCTGACGGGAAGCGCAGTGGGGAATGAGCAGCTTATTCTCAACCGCGAGCTCGACGAGAACGGCACGCCGGTAGGAGGTCCAGTTGTCACGAATCCGAATGCTCCTCTGCCAGAGCAGATGTACTTACTCAAGCGCATTAATGATGCTCAGGGAACAGTCATTCCAAGTATCGGATTGATGATTGAGATATAGGAGCTTATCAGGGATCTGATTTTGCAGGCAAATGGTAAATCCCTAATAAGGTCTAAGGCTGGGTGAATATTTTGTCGGTTTCTAACCACCGATAAGCCACGGATTGTGGTGACAAAAATATTCACCCAACCTATTCTATCCTTCGTAGGAGGTAGGAATGTTGGAATCTTCAAACCGCGCATCAACAATACGGGTCATGATGTAAGAACCAATTAGCGTAATGGCTATTCCCTCTGCAATCACCATAGCACCAGCAGTAATCGGATTAAACCGCGTTTTACTGGTGTGCAGTGGTATAGATTCGTTGATGGATGCCATCAGGTCAGGATTGAAGCTCAGGAATAACATGATAAAAACACCAAATCCGATAACGCCAAAGGCTGAAGTATAGAATCCCATACCAACTCCGGATACATAATTGTGTACATTTTTAGGATTTAATCGGCGGTATTCATTTATAGCAAGTCCAATCAGAGTAAGGTGAATGATTCCGTTGAATAGGCGTAAATAGATATTTTCAGCTTGTCCGGTTGCCCACATCAATAAGAAGAAGGCAATAAAACCAAACAGCATCCAAAATCCATACTTAAAAGCAATCTTTTTCATAGCGGCAGGAGAAATAGTTTAATTATTCGATAATCAATGTTAAAAAGGGGAAAGGGGTGGATATGTTCAATCATACAAATGCGAAAAGGGAATATATCAGTAACGAATCGGTTTGCTTTGTCAACCTAATTCGAACCGAAAATATATATTCGTTCGCAGGGGAATATACCTACCCATTTTACTGCGCAGCGGGTATAGAACAAGTGCAGGGGTAACTCGTTTTAGGGTAGAATTTAAAAGTCCTAAAATTTTCTGACCTGAAAGTAGGCCACACCTTTTAGCCAGGTATCTAGGTGAGATAAATGCTCACTTGAGTTCTCTCACTAGAATAAATTAGGCGCTCAGCCATCAGCAATACGAAGTTTATAAATGGCCTGATCAGGAATGATCGTAAATCCCAAATGTGGTTATAGCTGACGCTGATTTTCTTCCACAGCTTAAATAATTCCTATATGCGCTATTTTATCCTATTTATTTGTTTACTTGCCGGTTATATTACTACTGCCCAGTATTCGGAGGTGCAACTGGACTACGACAAATCTTTCCTTGGGCAAAATCAGGAACTACCGGCGGAAACGGATTTGCTCGTTTTCGGGAAAATTCCCGCAACGGTAGCTAAAGTCAACATTAGCATTTATCCAGAGAAGGGCCGCACCCGTCGCCAACCTCTCTATCAGGCTTCCTGGAAGCGTCCTTTAGGGCAATCTCCGACAGAATATAGCCTGCCGATCCACTTTCGACTGCGTGGAGCTACCCGCTATGACATTCTGCTGGTTCTTTTTGAGGAGTTATCCACGCAGGACCAAAGAGCGCTCAAAGGCGACCTTACTTATCAGATGGAAGAATACCTGAAGAGCCAAATATTAGTGGAGGGTAAAGAGGTAAACCTGAATCAACGTCCTAAGAAACTGGTAGCGCGCATGGAGGACTTATTGCGGCAAAAGCTTACCAAGTACGAGCCGGGCGTTACGACCTCCGACTTTATTTTTACCGATCTTTTTTTGGAGCAACTGATTGCTCTGGAAGCTTGCGAAGTGCCGGCCCTACCCGAGCGACAAGAGGCGGCTATCAGTCTGATGACCGAAGAACTATCCGACTATCTCAGCAATACCTGGTATATACTGGTTGATGATCGCTATCTGGATAATGTGCCTACGGAATCTACACAAAGTGGGATTTCTATTAATGCCGGCTTCGGAGGTATTGGTCTGGGCGGCGATACCGAAGCCAATTTACAATACGATGCATCACCTTACCTGGGAATTAGTTTTCCGCTGGGCAATAGTGCCTTTTCCGGGAAATTCTTCAGTAATATGTATCTGGGAGCAGGGGTAATGATTAATGATCTGGAACGCGACGATGGCACCACATTCACGGGGCCGGTGATTGGTCGCCCCATTTATGCCAGCATTGATTACAAATTATTTCAATTCGTCTACCTAAATGCGGGTGCTTCCTTGTTGGAACGAGAGGACATGGACGGCGGATCAAATACGCTGTTGGTACGTCCCTTTATCGGGCTCAGTGCCAAAATTAACCTCAGTATTGGATTCGATAAATGAGATGGCTTTTAGTTGCCGGCCTTATTGATCGCTCGAATAGCCTCCACTTCGCGCTGTGCCTGCTCTTGCTGCTGAATCACTATGGGCAAGGCAGCCCGTGCTTCGCAGTCGGTAATAGCACAACGTTCGCAAGTTGTATTTACGAGGCGCTGACTCAAATTAGAATCGCTTAGAAAGCGAATTTGCTGCTGTCAAACACCAAACGTTTGTCGGAACGGGTTACTTCGATTACATCCAGAATACCGTGCAGGGAGGTAAAGCATCGACTACTGCCATGGCCGGCTCAACGGAAACAGCGCAGTTCCATAGTTAATTCTGGTACGTCTTCTTCCGGCATCTCCATCCGGAAGAAGACGTTTTCATTTATTTGTTTTGTATTTTGCCAGCTGCAAAACAAAATAATCCTATGCGCAACGCCATCCTGCTGCTTATTACACCGCTACTTATTATTCCATTTTTGGCGCAAGCCCAAAATCCGCCCGTTGGGAATAGTTCTACGCTCACTATTCCCCAGATTATGCAAGGCGAAAGGTTTGTTGGCTTTTTACCGGAAAACGTCTTCTGGAGTGATGATAGTGAAACGATTTACTTTTCATGGAATCCTGAAATGGACACCATTCGTTCGCTTTACAAAGCTAACCTCCGTGGCCGTGCACCGCAATCGGTGACTACGGAAGAACAGCGCAACCTGGTGCGGGGTGGTAACTATTCCGACGATCGCTCCCTGAAAGTTTATAGCAAGAATGGCGACCTTTTCTTACTCGACCGCCGTTCGGGAGAGGTCACGCAACTGACCAATACTATCGGGCGGGAGCGTACGCCTCAGTTTGTCCAGGATGACCAAAAAATCGTGTACCGCTCGGAGGATAACCTCTTTAGCTGGAACCGCGAAACCGGGGTGCTGGAGCAGCTCACTAATGTACAGGATGGCAACGAGCGTCGTCAGCCTTCTCAATCTGCGCAGCGGCAATGGCTGGGAGAACAGCAAATGGAACTGTTTGAGGTACTGCGTTGGCGCGAGGCACAGAGTGAGCAGCGCTCAGAGCAGCGTCAGGCCCTGCGGCCGGAGCGTCCCTGGCCAATTTATCTGGGGGATAAGCAACTTTGGCAAATGCAGGCCAGTCCAGACTTGCGTTTTGTCGTTCTCACTATGGTGGAGCAGGCTGATGCCAAAAATACGCGCGTTCCTAATTTTGTATCGGAAAGCGGCTATATCGAAGACTTGCCCTCACGCCCTAAAGTAGGCAGCGCACAAAATACCTACGAAATGGGGCTTTACGACCGGCAGCGCGATACCTTTTACACAATTAATATGAGTCAGTTGCCCGGTATATACGACAAACCCGCCTATTTGGAAGCGTACCACGAGGGCAGCGAGTCCTGGGTTGATACTTTTTCTGCTCCGCGCAGGGTCACTATGTCCATGCCGGTCTTTTCGGAAAATGGAGAGGCCGTGCTGGTGGTGCGCTCGCAAGACAATAAAGACCGTTGGATTGCCCACCTGGCCCCCGAAACAGGGCGCTTAAAGACCCTCGACCGTCAGCACGATGATGCATGGATTGCCGGGCCTGGTATTGGTTGGTCTTTTGCCTCGGGAACGTTGGGCTGGATGCCGGATAACCGCCACATTTATGTTCAGTCGGAAGAAACGGGCTATTCTCACTTATACCTAATCGACACTCAAACGGGTGAAAAAGAAGCCCTCACCTCGGGCCGTTTTGAGGTGCAGGACGTCGACCTTTCTCTGGATGGGAAAACGTTTTTTATTACGGCTAGTGCAGAAGGGCCTCACGAGCACCACTTTTATCATTTACCGGCAATGGGTGGGGAATTGCAGCGCATCACACAGCGCCCGGGCAAGCACGACGTTACCGTGTCGCCGGATGAGGAATGGCTGGCCATCCGGTATTCCTACAGTAATCAGCCCTGGGAATTGTATGTGATGAAAAACGAAGCGGGCGCACGCCCCCGTCAAATTACTGAATCAACTACCGAAGCGTTTGAATCGTACGACTGGCGCGAGCCGGAGATCATCCGGTTTACTGCTCGTGATGGTGCCCGGGTACCGGCCCGCATCTATCGCCCGGAAAACCCACAACCGGGAGGCCCCGCTGTGATCTTTGTCCACGGAGCGGGCTATTTACAAAATGTACATCGCTGGTGGAGCAGTTACTACCGCGAGTATATGTTTCATAACCTTTTGGTAGATAATGGGTATACCGTACTCGATATTGATTATCGGGCCAGCGCCGGATATGGACGCGACTGGCGCACGGGGATCTACCGCTACATGGGGGGTAAAGACCTGGACGATCAGGTTGACGGCGCACAGCATCTGGTCGAATCCTATGACATTGCTCCGGAAAAGATCGGAATGTACGGGGGGTCGTATGGTGGATTTATTACGCTGATGGCCTTGTTTACCGAGCCGGGTACCTTTGCTGCCGGTGCAGCCCTGCGCTCCGTTACCGATTGGGCGCATTACAATCATGGCTACACCTCAAATATTCTCAATACACCGGTATCAGATAGTATCGCTTACGCCCGTTCTTCACCCATAAATTTTGCCGAAGGACTGGAAGACCGGCTTTTGATCCTGCACGGGATGATCGATACTAATGTGCAGTTTCAGGATGTAGTGCGTCTGGCTCAGCGGTTAGTGGAATTGCAAAAAGACAACTGGGAGTTTGCTGTCTTTCCGGTCGAGCGCCATGGTTTTGTCGAGCCGACGAGTTGGAGTGATGAATACAAAAGAATTTTTAAGTTGTTTCAGGATACCTTAAAATAACCTGAGGTTGGGCATATACACGTTCGTAAAGTGATGGTAGTAAGAGCCCAACCTCACGATACAGGGTACCAGGCAGAAGGTGTAAAGACTTCATAATATCCTACTACCTTATACCCTCTACCAAAGACAACGTGGGGTTGTGACAGTCCGCCATTTAGCAATCAGCTCACCCTAACTTCACGTTAAAATAGATATACTTGTAGTTGATATGTGAGAAATTCTGGATAGATTCACAGGTATTGTTATTAAAAATGTACTGTTATGCTTGGAATGCTTGACGTTGTTGTTGGCCTTATCTTTGTCCTGCTGCTGTTTAGTTTGCTGGCGACTACCGTAATGGAGCTCTTATCTTCAGCCCTTGCCCTGCGGGGCAAAAACCTGGAAAAAGCGCTCAAAAATATGTTAGCCTCCTCCGACCGGGATGAGCAAATGTTTCAGGCCTTTAAGAATAATTCCCTCTACCGGCAGATGTCGCAACGATACGGTAAGCGTCGTCGGTCTCCTTCATATTTGAGTGCCGACAGTTTTCAGTCTATTTTATTTGACGTGCTACTCAAGGGGGAAAAACCCGTGGAGTTGACCGAACGCATAGAGCAAATTCCCGATGAGGACCTTAAGAATGTATTGCGCCAACTTCTCAATGATGCGGACTACGAGCTCGATCGTTTCCGCGATAACGTGCGACATTGGTACGACGGTGTGATGGATCGGGCCTCAGGTTGGTATAAGCGCAATATTCAGCAAATTCTGGTGGTGATTGGTCTGCTGATTGCGGTACTGTTTAATGCTGATACCATTGCCATCTATGAGCGATTGGAGTCAGACCCCGAGAGCTTGCAGCAAATACTAACCATGGCGGAGGATTACGTTTTAGTCAATCAGGATTCGGACTCTTTGCAGCCGGCAACCATATCACCGGAGTTCGAGGAATCCCTCGCGCAGGTAAAGCAGCTAATCAATCAGGAAATTGAGGAGGCTTCTGCTCCCTTAGGTTTGGGTTGGAGCAGTGTGGAGTTGGATAAATTAAACGTACTTGACTGGATATACAAGGTGTTGGGCTGGATTGTCACCGCGCTGGCTATTTCGCTGGGTGCACCTTTTTGGTTTGACCTTTTGCGCAAGCTGGTCAATATTCGCAGTGCAGGTAATAAGCCCAAAACCTCCAGTTAATCCCTATTGACCTGATAAACACATTACATGCGCATTCTTCAAATTACGGATCAGCACGTTGGCCAACCCGGTGAACTACCAAACGGTATTGATGTGCGCGATAATTTTCTTCGGCTCTGTCGGACAATTGCTTCCATAGCTCCTGATTTTGTGGTGTTGACTGGCGACCTGTGCGCCGTCTTCGGAGAGTTGTCGGTCTATGAGTGGATGAAAGAGCAGCTCGATCAACTAGCTATTCCCTACGCGGTCATTTCGGGTAATCACGACGATCCCGAACTGCTGGCCCGGGCATTCGGCCTGGAAGATGGTCTGCACGGGGGAGAATTGTACTTCCGGCGTAAAATAGGGGAGGAGTGGGCTCTTTTCCTGGATACAACACCCGGGACGCTGTCGCAAAAACAGCTGGAGTGGTTGCGTACAGAACTAATGCGTCCTGGTAGTTCGCGACAGTTTATCTTTATGCATCATCCTCCCGTTTTGGCCGGCATTCCGCATATGGACAACAACTATCCCCTGCTGAAGCCGGGCCGCGATGCGCTGCATGCGCTCTTTACCGAATGTGGCAAAGAAATCTATGTATTTTGTGGGCATTACCACAACAGCATAACCTTACGTTGCCCCTATGGTACCATTTACGTGACGCCATCTTCTTACCTGCAGATTGACCCCTATCAGGAGGAATTCGCCATTGAGCATACTATGCCAGCATTTCGCTATATTGAATGGACACCGCAGCAGGTTCGCAGCTTAGTACATTATTTACCGCCGACATCATGACCGAAGATTCATCGTCTCCAAACCTGGAGGAGGAACAAAAAGAACTCTCTGAATTAATCTGGCTGGCAAATCTGGCCGATTTTCTGGACGACAGGTTTCGCATACCAGGAACCAAGATTCGGTTTGGTCTCGATGCCTTGCTCGGCCTGGTGCCTTACCTGGGGGATGTGGTAACTTTTTTCATCTCGGGATTTCTGGTTGTGGTGATTGCCCGTCGCGGTGCCAGTGGTCGCCTGGTAATGCGCATGATGGGCAATATTTTTGTGGATGGTGCTGTAGGGACCATTCCTTTTTTAGGGGATTTGTTTGACCTGCGTTACCGCGCCAACAAAAAGAACGTTCGACTTCTACAAGAGCACTACGCGGAAGGACGTCACCGCGGAAGTGCCTGGCCGGTTATCTTACTGGTACTCTTCCTTATTTTATTCCTGATCGCCTTATCCGTAGTGGTCATCTGGCGAATCTTCCTGTTTTTTGGTACTTTGTTCTCTTAACGTGCGGTTGGGCATAGCCCATTTCATAAAGTGATGGTTTCCCCGTACAGGGGAGACGGTAGAGGGTATAGGACTTTAAAATATCCCGTCATACCGCTTGCGAAGTGTTTTGGGCGTTGCCCAATCACTGCTAGCAAATATACCCGGCTCAATGGGTTTTGGAAATCTCAAAACTCGTCGTTGTCGATAGGATATAAATAAATATGTAGGAAGATGGTCGGACTGGAATTTGACAGACTAGAAGACGGATATACGGATAAGATCCGGCGTTGGGTACCTTTTTACGATGAGTTACTGCAGTCGTTGTTCACTGACTTGCCTGCGGACTTTCGTCCAAAAAGCATTCTGGATTTGGGCACGGGCAACGGTAATGTTACTTTTTTAGCCACGCAGCTGTTTCCCGAGGCGGATTATATTTTAGTGGATGCTTCCGCAAAAATGATCAGTCATTGCGCACAGCGTTTTGGTGACTCCGACCAATTTATTTATAAACAGCGGTACTTACAGGAGCTTTCTTTTTTGCCCGCTTCGTTCGACTTAATTGTGGCGGGTTTATCCTTACACCATTTACAGGCCGGGGAGAAGCAGGAATTATTTAAAAAGTTGTGGAGATGGTTACGTCCTGCCGGTGTTTTTGCATCTACTGATCTGTATGTCGATCGCAGCCAGGAAGAAGAGCACGCGGCCGTATTAAAAGAATGGGAGCGAATTGCCCGTGAGCAGGGTAGTGATACCGACGACTGGGAATACCTGATGGAGCATTACGATAAATATGATTACCCCCACTCGTTTGAGGATCAACTACAGTGGCTGCGCGATGCGCAGTTTGCCGACCAACGAATTGTTTGGGTAAGGGGAGCCTGGGGGACGATTCAGGCGATCAGGCAGTAGACTGCCGATTGACCCGGAAACTCTGTGCGATGCTTATCCTCCGGGTAGCCGGCCGTTGTAATCGCTGAGCACCTCTATTTTAAATTCGCGGATGGCCATGGCCTGATCGAATGCACCTCGAAAGTTACTGGATTCAATATATTTGCTGATGGCGTTTTGACAGTCGGTGCAAGAGCCTTCTACGATCAGGTCTCCGATGGGGGTCAGCCAGATTTCCTCAATAGCCATGGAAGCATTGTAGTGACGACCACACCGGGTGCAGGTAGCGGTGTGTATCGCCCGCACGAATTCCTGCTCATAGCGATCGCCCAGGATCAGTTTTACATCATCGCGCTCAATTTCAATTTCCAGATTTAGGCCCATGTGTTAGTTTTGCCGGTGTTTATGCTTTAACACACTGGAGTGAAAAATGATTACCCATTATGCAGAATAACCCGTCCCGGGGGACCGTATCGCAATCCCTTACCCGTTTGCGCAAGCAACAGCGTACCGAAGTAATCGATACACTTATTGTGGAAGAGCCGTTAGAGATCCGGATTATTCAGCAGCGGGCAGGAAAGCAGCAACGCAAAACCCTGTCGATTACCATGCGTACGCCGGGCGATGATGAAGCGCTGGCCCTGGGGTTTTTATTTACGGAGGGGTTGATTGGGGGGGTGGATGATATACTCAAGGTGTAGCATCCGGAAAATCGCCTGGCTTCTGCGTCCCGTTACAATGTAGTTGACGTACACCTACGGGCCGGCCTGGTGGTGGACGAGGCACATTTTAACCGCCATTTTTATACGACGTCGAGCTGTGGTGTCTGCGGTAAGGGCAGCATTGAGCTGGTGCATACTCAATCGGTGTATTTACTGCGTAATGGCTGGCCATCCGTCAGGCAGGATGTGCTGGGTACGTTGCCGGAAGCACTGCGGCGGGAGCAATCCTTGTTTGCTCAGACTGGAGGCGTGCATGCGGTGGGGTTATTTGCTGCCGACGGCAAGCTGGTTGATCTTCGCGAGGATGTGGGGCGCCACAACGCGATGGACAAGCTTATCGGGGCGGCTATGCTTCGCCGGGAAGTGCCGTTGCGCGACCGACAGGTACTGGTAAGTGGCCGGGCCAGTTTTGAGCTGGTGCAAAAAGCTCTGATGGCTGGGATTCCAATGCTTTCGGCGGTAGGGGCGCCATCTTCCCTGGCCGTTGCCCTGGCCCAGGACAGTGGGATGACCCTGGCAGGATTTGTTCGGCCTGAGGGATGCAACCTGTATGCGGGGGAGAGTCGCATCATTTAGTCGGGAAAGGAAAGTTGGTTTTTTGCCGTAAGGCTAGAATAAAGTAGGGCATAAATGAGGCAGGCACGGTAAACCAGACAAAGGAGGAACAATTTTGTAGCCTACCTTGTATTTTCAGGAATAAAGCTTTACCTTTGCAATCGCTTTTGAGGGAGCTGTATCTGTACGATACTTTGTTCTCTGATAAGCAAACGATTAGATACGGTTAAGTTTTACAAACAGATTTTAGAATATGCCTACAATCAACCAGTTGGTACGCAAGGGCAGAAAAAAGATTGTGCAAAAGAGTAAATCTCGCGCACTTGAGTCTTGTCCACAACGTCGCGGCGTGTGTACGCGTGTATACACGACAACGCCAAAGAAACCGAACTCTGCATTGCGTAAGGTTGCCAAGGTACGTTTGACGAACGGCATCGAAGTGATTGCCTACATCCCGGGAGAGGGTCACAATTTACAGGAGCACTCCATTGTCTTGGTACGTGGAGGTCGTGTAAAGGACTTACCGGGGGTACGCTACACGGTAGTTCGTGGTGCACTGGATACTGCCGGTGTTACGGATCGCCTACAGAGCCGTTCCAAGTACGGAACGAAGCGACCTAAGAAGTAATTATGTTTCATCACATTCAGGAAACCTCTGATTCATGAGAAAAAGAAAACCAAAATTAAGAATTATTGATCCCGACCCCAGGTACGGCGATCAAATTGTTACCCAGTTCGTCAATAATATGATGTTGCAGGGTAAAAAGTCTACGGCGTTCTCCATCTTTTATGATGCGATGGATCTTATTAAAGAACGCACGGAGCAAGACGAACACCAGATCTGGAAGAAAGCATTGAACAATGCTATGCCCCAGGTAGAAGTGCGCAGTCGCCGTATTGGCGGTGCAACGTTCCAAATTCCGACGGAGATTCGCGCCAAGCGCAAGATGTCGATCGGTATGAAATGGATCATTAAGTTTGCCCGTCAACGCAGTGGTAAAGGAATGGCTGAGAAATTGGCCGCTGAGCTGATTGCAGCAAGTAAAGGTGAAGGTGGAGCCGTGAAGCGTAAAGAAGATACGCACCGCATGGCTGAATCCAACCGTGCCTTCGCTCACTTCCGTGTTTAATCCAAATTATTACAAATTTAAAATCTCTTTTGAGGCGTAGTCATGGCACAAAAAGATCTCAAATTCACACGAAATATTGGTATCGCTGCCCACATCGATGCTGGTAAAACTACTACTACCGAACGCGTCCTGTACTACACCGGTATCAGCCACAAAATCGGAGAGGTGCACGATGGTGCAGCCACGATGGACTGGATGGAACAGGAACAGGAGCGTGGTATTACGATTACTTCTGCGGCTACTAAGACTAGCTGGCCGTGGAAAGATCAGGAGTATACCATCAATATTATCGACACTCCGGGTCACGTTGACTTTACCGTAGAGGTAGAGCGTTCCCTGCGTGTACTGGATGGTGTGGTTGCCCTGTACTGTGCGGTAAGTGGTGTAGAGCCACAATCTGAAACGGTTTTCCGTCAGATGGATCGCTACAAAGTACCTCGTATCGGATTCGTCAATAAGATGGACCGCTCCGGTGCCAACTACTTTGCGGTAATTGAAGATATCAAAGCCAAGCTGGGTGCTCCTGCGATTGCTATGCAGGTACCGATCGGCTCAGAAGAGACCTTTAAAGGGGTAGTTGACCTGATTACCAACGAAGCTCGTATCTGGAACGAGAACGACTTCGGTATGACGTACGAAACCATCGACATCCCAGAAGACCTGGTAGATACAGTTAACGAGCGCCGCGAGGCGTTGCTTGAGTCCGTTGCGGAATACGACGAAACGCTGTTGGAGAAATTCTTCGATGACGCAGATTCTATCTCCGTGGAGGAAATTCGTGCGGCTATCCGCGCTGCGGTATGCGATATGAGTATCATGCCGATCTACTGTGGTTCTGCCTTTAAAAACAAAGGTGTACAGGCTGTCCTGGATGCCGTTTGTGCTTTCCTGCCTTCGCCGGTAGACGTAGAAGCGATTGAAGGTACTAACCCGGATACGGAAGAAGTTGAGAAACGCCGTCCGGACGTAAACGAGCCGTTTGCTGCGCTGGCCTTTAAGATTGCTACTGACCCATTCGTTGGTCGTCTGGCATTCTTCCGCGCTTACTCCGGTCGTCTAGATGCGGGATCTTACGTATTGAATACGCGCTCTGACAAAAAAGAGCGTATCTCTCGCCTGTACCAAATGCACTCGAATAAGCAAAATGCCGTCGACTTCGTAGAAGCGGGCGATATTGCTGCGGGTGTAGGATTTAAGGATCTGCGTACGGGAGATACTATTTGTGATGAGAAGGCACCAATTGTTCTGGAATCTATGACTTTCCCAGAGCCGGTAATTGGTGTGGCTATTGAGCCTAAATCGCAAAAAGACCTGGATAAACTGGGGATGGCTTTGGCTAAATTGGCAGAGGAAGATCCTACCTTCCAGGTGAACTACGATGATGAAACGAACCAAACGGTTATTCGCGGTATGGGTGAGCTTCACCTGGAAATTATCGTGGACCGCCTGCGTCGCGAATTCAAAGTAGAATGTAATCAGGGGGCACCACAAGTTAACTACAAAGAGGCCCTTACGACTACGGTAACTCACCGCGAGCGCCTGAAGAAACAGTCTGGTGGTTCTGGTCTCTTTGCCGACATGCAATTCGAACTCGGCCCAGCCGACGAAGAATTCCTGGAAAGCGAAGAATTCCAAAATGGCAAGGAAAAGATGCAATTCGAGTGGGCTATTGTCGGTGGAGCTATCGATAAGAACTATCAGAAGCCGATTAAAGATGGGTTCCTGTCTTGCATGGAAAACGGTATTCTGGCCGGATACAATATTGAGAGTATGAAAGTCCGTGTTTTTGACGGATCGATGCACGCGGTTGACTCCAAGCCAATTGCCTTTGAGCTTTGCGCCAAAGAAGGATTCCGTGCTGCTGCTCAACAGACACAGCCGAAGATTATGGAACCGATTATGAAGCTGGAGGTAACTACTCCGGAAGAGTACGTTGGTTCTGTAGTGGGTGACCTGAACCGTCGCCGTGGTTTACCAAAGAGTCAGGACCCACGTCCGGGTGGTGCGGTGTCATTGACGGCTGAGGTACCGCTGGCAGAGATGTTTGGCTACGTCACGCAATTGCGTACAATCACTTCTGGACGTGCTAATTCAACGATGGAGTTCTCGCATTATGCAGTAGCTCCGGAGGGTATCGCCAAAGAAGTTATGGAAAAAGCAAAAGGCGAAGTTAAAGCCTAATCATAACGAGACTATGTGGCCTGCTGAACGAAGCAGGTCACCTTTTTAACTTTGAAAATTTAGAGCATAAGGCATGAATCAGAAGATTAGAATCAAGCTTCGTTCCTACGACCATAACCTGGTTGATAAATCAACGGAGAAAATTGTGAAAACAGTAAGGAATAGTGGAGCTGTTGTCACTGGACCGATTCCGCTGCCCACCGAGAGAAAAATATTTACCGTGCTTCGTTCGCCGCACGTGAATAAGAAAGCTCGTGAGCAGTTCCAGTTGCGCACCCACAAGCGCCTTATAGAAATCTACACGCCCACCCAAAAGACAGTCGACGCCTTGTCTAAGCTGGAATTGCCGAGCGGTGTGGATATCCAAGTTAAGTTGACGTAGTAAATCAACAGATTAAGTAATATCGTTCTTCTGCTGCGCTTTTTAGCGAAAGCGCCGGCTCAGAACAAACCTAAGTCCTCTTAGGTTAATCGGAAGCCCACTCGCCTTAGGCGGGTGAAAGCACCTGTAGCTACCCGCCTTAAGGCGGAAAAGCAGGTACGCTTGACAAGGGGCTTTTCGTCTGTGAGGACGCAAACAATTAAATTTTAGATCTGATGAACGGACTATTAGGTAAAAAGATCGGTATGACCAGCATCTTCGATGAGGCTGGCCGCAATATTGCTTGTACCGTAGTCGAGGCCGGCCCCTGTGTTGTAACACAGGTGAAAACGGAAGAAACAGATGGGTACAATGCACTGCAAGTCGGATTTGGGGAAGCCAAAGAGCGCAATACCACCCAATCCATGAAGGGGCATTTCGACAAAGCAAATACAAGTCCGAAGCGAAAGGTTATTGAGTTTCGCGATTTCGATATTGAGAAAAGCATTGGCGACCTGATCAAGGTTGACGAAGTATTTACGGAAGGCGACATGGTAAGTGCGGTAGGCACCTCCAAAGGAAAAGGTTTCCAGGGGGTAGTCAAACGCCACGGTTTTGCCGGGGTAAATGATGCTACTCACGGTCAGCATAATCGGCAGCGTGCACCGGGTTCGATTGGTGCGGCTTCTTACCCTGCCCGGGTGTTCAAAGGTATGCGCATGGCCGGTCGTGATGGCGGTACGCGCGTCAAAGTGAAAAACCTGCGCATTTTGAAGGTATTCCCCGAGAAGAACCTGATTCTGGTGAAAGGGGCTATCCCCGGGCACAAAGGAGCCCACGTGATTTTGGAAAAATAATCAATTCATGCATTTCGCCCTTGGCGGAGTGCTCTAAATAGAAAGCAATGAAACTCGAAGTTGTAAATATCCAGGGTCAGAGCACCGGGCGCGACGTTGAGTTGCCGGAAACTATTTTTGGTATTGAACCCAACGAGCATGCTGTTTATCTGGCGGTAAAATCTTACCTGGCCAATCAGCGTCAGGGTACACACAAAGCGAAAGAGCGGAACGAAGTAGCCGGCTCTACGCGTAAGATCAAACGCCAAAAAGGTACCGGTACAGCTCGTGCGGGTGATATTAAAAACCCGATCTTCCGTGGTGGTGGTCGTATTTTCGGACCACGTCCGCGTACCTACGGGGTTGGCTTGAATAAGAAGGTCAAACGTTTGGCCCGCTTTTCAGCCCTGTCAAGCAAAGCAAGTGCCGGTGAATTAATGATCGTTGAAGATTTTTCTTTCGAGGCACCAAAGACACGGGAGTTGGTCAACATCCTCAGCAACCTGAAGGTTGATGAAAAAAAGCCACTGCTGGTAACGGCCGAACACGAGAAAGAGCTTTACCTGTCGAGCCGTAATTTGCGTAAAGCAAAGGTGGTTCGGGTAAGTGACCTGAATACTTACGATATTGTACATGCTGGTGCATTAGTACTATCGGAAGGTGCGATTGAGAAAATCAATGAATCATTGGCTTAAGGTCGGTAGCTACGACATAAACCTGATATTATGACAAAGAAGAATATATTGATCAAGCCGCTGATTACGGAGAAAACAGAAACCCTCTCCGAAAACCACAACCAATATACTTTTGTGGTGGATAAGCGTGCCAACAAGATTGAAGTAAAGAACGCAGTAGAAGACATGTACAATGTGACGGTAGAATCCGTACGCACTCTGGTTATGCCAGGTCGATTCATTATGCGTTCTACGACATCCGGTATGATTCAGGGGCGGAAGCCTTCTTTTAAAAAGGCGATTATCACCCTGAACGAAGGAGAAGAAATTGACTTCTTTGGCGACCTCTAGGGGAGGTTCGGAAGTCACTATTTTTTGAAAAGGATTCGGGTCGGGAGTAGCGCATGGTTGTACTCAGCCGGCGATGAATCCAAAAACCAATACCATGCCTGTTAAAAAGCATAAGCCAGTAACGCCAGGGTTGCGCACCCGCCTAAGCAATACGTTTAAGGAAGTTACTACCGACAAACCGGAGAAAAGCCTGCTCGCTCCCATTAAGAGAACGGGAGGACGTAGCCGTACCGGTAAAATGACAATGCGTAATCGGGGTGGTGGCCACAAGCGTCGCTACCGTATCATTGATTTTCGTCGCGATCGCGATGGGGTACCGGCCACGGTAAAAACCATTGAGTACGATCCAAACCGCACGGCATATATTGCCCTGGTGGAATATAACGACGGCGAAAAACGCTACATCATTGCCCCGGATCGCCTGAAAGTAGGGGATGAGATTAACTCTGGTAAAGGTGTAACCCCTACGGTAGGTAATGCCATGTATCTCAGTGAGATTCCATTGGGCTCAACGATCCACGCCATTGAGTTGCGTCCCGGTACGGGAGCTGCTCTGGCTCGCAGTGCAGGAACGTATGCCGTTCTGATGAGCCGCGAGGGTAAATACGCCATTGTAAAGCTACCTTCCGGAGAAGTTCGTCGGGTTTTGCAAAGCTGCAAAGCAACGATCGGCTCTACTTCTAATGCAGACCACGGACTGGTCGTATTGGGTAAAGCCGGCCGTAAACGCTGGCAGGGACGTCGCCCACGCGTACGTGGTGTAGCTATGAACCCGGTTGATCACCCTATGGGTGGTGGTGAAGGCCGTGCTTCCGGTGGACACCCACGCTCACGCAACGGGCAAATGGCTAAAGGTCAGAAAACACGTAAGCCGAAGAAATTCAGCGATAAGATGATCATTAGTCGCAAGAAGAAGAAGCGTAAATAAATTTTCATCCAATAGCAGGCGGTAGGAACCTGTCGGGCGTGGCCCGGCAGCAGCCTATTTTCCTCAAACGCATATAATCATGGCAAGATCAATTAAAAAAGGGCCTTATGTCTTCCATAAACTGCTGACAAAAGTAGAGAAGGCAAAAGGAACCAAGAAGAAAACGGTTATTAAGACCTGGTCGCGTTCCTCCATGATCATTCCCGACATGGTCGGTGAAACGATCGCTGTGCACAACGGCAAAACGTTCGTTCCGGTCTTTATTACGGAGAACATGGTCGGACACAAGCTGGGCGAATTTTCTCCCACACGTACCTTTAAAGGACACACGGGTAACCGTTAAATCTAATTGTTGAGCCTGGTGATGCCGGCGTATACCGGCAGTGCCACATATAAATCAGGACATGGAAGCAGTAGCAAAACTCAAAAACGTTCCGATGTCAGCCCGCAAGATGCGTCTTGTGGTTGACAATATCCGCGGCAAAGACATTGACGAGGCCCTGTCGATTCTTCGATTTACCAAAAAAGAAGCGGCTACGTGGCTGGAGAAATTATTGATGTCGGCCATTGCCAACTGGGAATATAAACTGGATGGCCTGGAAAACGCTGAAGATTACGATCTGTACATCAAAGAGGCCTTCTGTAACGAAGGAGCTATGTTGAAGCGTTTTCGCCCTGCTCCGCACGGACGCGCACACCGCATTCGCAAGCGGACGAACCACGTGACGATTGTGGTGGACAACCGCATCCCGGTCGACAATGAAACGGAGGCAGAAGATGTCGCTGAGATCGAGGAAGTATCGAACGAGGAAAACGAATAACGAAAATTTTAATTTATACCACATAATATGGGTCAGAAGACAAATCCAATTGGGAATCGCTTAGGAATCATCCGCGGCTGGGAGTCGAACTGGTTTGGTGGAAAGGACTTTGGGGACAAAGTAGTGGAAGACGAAAAAATCCGCAACTACCTCAAGGCACGTGTAACCAAAGGCGGCATTGCCCGGATTATTATCGAGCGTACCCTGAAGCGCATTACCGTAACTATTCACACGTCTCGCCCCGGTATCATTATCGGTAAAGGCGGATCAGAAGTAGATCGCATTCGGGAAGAGCTGAAAAAGCTGACGGGTAAGGATGTACAGATTAACATTCTGGAAATCCGCAAGCCGGAGCTCGACGCTAATATTGTAGCCGAATCGGTAGGAAAGCAGTTGGAGGCCCGGATTAACTTCCGTCGTGCCACCAAAATGGCTCTTCAATCGACTATGCGTGCCGGTGCTGAAGGGGTGAAAATCCGTATCGCCGGTCGGTTAAACGGGGCTGATATGGCTCGTACCGAAGAATTCAAGCAAGGGCGGGTGCCATTGCACACCTTCCGTGCGGATATCGACTATGCCCTGTATGAAGCCCAAACTATTTACGGAATCATTGGTGTCAAGGTTTGGATCTGTAAAGGGGAAGTACTCGGTAAGCGCGACTTGTCTCCACATGCTGGTGTAAAAGCCAAAGATAAGGGCGGCCGTGGTGGTCGTGGTGGTGGCCGTCGTGGTGGCGGAAGAAACCAACGTCGCCGCTAGCTTTTGTCAAATTAATGACGTACCTTTGCCGGGCTTTTTAAAAAAGAAGCCCAGGCGGTTTAATTATTTGAAACTCTTTCAAATACAAGAGTAATGTTACAACCAAAAAGAACGAAGTACCGTAAGCAGCAGAAAGGCAGAAATAAGGGACTGTCGCACCGGGGAAGTAAAGTTTCCTTCGGCAGTTTCGGATTAAAGAGCCTGGATGGAGGACGTATTACCAACCGTCAGATTGAAGCGGCCCGTATTGCGATGACGCGTTTTATGAAACGTGAAGGAAAAACCTGGATTCGCATTTTTCCCGACAAACCGATTACGGCTAAGCCACAGGAGGTGCGGATGGGTAAAGGTAAAGGTGCCCTTGATCACTACGTAGCAGAGATCAAGCCCGGCCGTGTACTTTTTGAAGTGGATGGGGTTTCGGAAGCAGTGGCGATGGAAGCATTACGCCTGGCTGCACAGAAACTTCCGGTTCGTTGTAAGTTTGTGGTTCGTCCGGATTACGACGGTAGTAAGTAACCGGTTACAGATATTATCCACCTCGGGCGGATCAATCTGTGAAACTGGACACTATATTTTGAATACTAAATTATCAGGAAATCATGGCAACAAAGAAATACCTGGAACTGCAGGAATATTCGGATGCCGACTTGCAAAGCGAACTGGAACAGACGGAAGCTCAATTTAGCAAGCTGAAGTTTGACCACGCGATTAAAGGGTTGGAAAACCCTTTGGTATTGCGAGAGGTACGCCGCGACATCGCCCGTTTGCAAACGGAAGTGCGCCGCCGCGAGCTGGCTAATGCCGAGTCTGAAGAACTAAAGAATCGCACAAAGATCCGCGCGAGAAGACGTCGTAAGAAATAAGTTTTCGCAACACGCGCAAAAGGCTGTCGGCAAAACGCTACAGAACCATTGCGGCTTGCAAATCAAATGACATGGTAGAAAGAAATCTAAGAAAATCCAGAATTGGGGTTGTAGCCGGAAGTAAAATGGACAAGACGATTACCGTTTTGGTTGAGCGTCGCCTACGTCACCCAATTTATGGTAAGTACGTTAAGAAGACCACTAAATTCGTTGCCCACGATGAGGAAAATACCTGCAACGAAGGCGATAAGGTGCGCATCATGGAGACGCGCCCATTGAGCAAGCGTAAACGCTGGCGCCTGGTCGAAGTCCTCGAACGAGCTAAATAAATTTGCAGATTTACGATTTACGTCCGCTCCGGTTGGAGCCGTAAATCCTCTAAAAAAATAAGGCGTCATGATTCAACAAGAATCCCGCTTAAGAGTAGCGGATAATAGCGGAGCTAAAGAAGTATCGTGCATCCGTGTACTAGGTGGCTCGAAGCGCCGGTACGCTTCTATCGGAGATACGATTATTGTTTCGGTTAAACAGGCTACTCCTTCTGGAAATATCAAGAAAGGGGCCATATCAAAGGCCGTAATTGTTCGTACCCGCAAGGAAATACGTCGCCGGGATGGCTCTTACATCCGATTCGACGACAATGCCTGTGTATTGTTAAATGCGGCGGACGAGCCGCGCGGCACTCGTATTTTCGGCCCCGTGGGTCGTGAGTTGCGCGAACGCGATTACATGCGTATCGTGTCGCTGGCTCCTGAGGTATTGTAAATTGTATCATCAAAAGCAGACCGGTCGGAAATCGGTCGCTGATCTAATACGCTAACAATGGCTAAGAAATCTAATAACCAGAAACGATTTGCTCCTAAATTGAAAATCAAGAAAGGAGACAAAGTGGTGGTTATTTCCGGAGCTTATAAAGACCTGGAAAAGCCCAGAGAAGTACTGGAAGTGTTTCCGGAAAAAAACCGGGTCATCGTTGACCAGGTCAATATGGTAAAAAAGCACCAGAAGCCAACACCTGATAGTCAGGGTGGTATTCAGGAAGTGCCGGCATCGATTCACGTGTCGAACCTGATGCTGGTTGACCCCAAAACAGGTGAACCCACACGAGTTGGGCGTAAACGCGACGAAGACGGAACACTGGTCCGCTATTCTAAAAAATCCGGAGAAATCATCAAATAATGAACTACGTACCAAGACTTCAGAAGAAATATAGGGAAGAGGTCGTTCCAGCATTGATGGAGCAGTTTCAGTACGGCTCCATTATGGAGGTGCCCCGTCTGGTTAAGATCAGCCTCAATCAGGGGATCGGCGAAGCCACGCAAGATAAAAAGCTGGTGGAGACTGCCCTGAACGAGATGTCTACCATTGCTGGGCAAAAGGCCGTTCCTACCCGCGCTCGGAAATCAATCTCTAACTTTAAGCTGCGTGATGGTATGACCATCGGTAGCCGGGTAACGTTGCGCAAAGCTCGCATGTACGAATTCCTCGACCGCCTGGTCTCCGTGGCTCTGCCGCGGGTGCGCGATTTTCGGGGAATTAATGACAAGAGCTTTGATGGCCGTGGAAACTATTCCATGGGGATTACCGAACACATCATCTTTCCGGAGATCGACCTCGATAAGGTAAGTCGGATTACAGGAATGGATGTGACCTTTGTAACCACAGCCAAAACTGATGCCGAGGCATTGGCTTTATTGAAAGGGCTGGGCCTTCCATTTAAGAATCAGAATAAATAAAAGATAATCTAGTTATGGCACGTAAATCAGTCATTGCACGGGAAAGAAAGCGCGAGCGAATGGTGGCCAAGTACGCTGAGCTGCGTAAAAAACTCAAAGAAGAGGGTCGCTGGGAAGAATTAGATAAATTGCCCCGCAACTCCAACCCTATTCGCCTACACAATCGCTGCAAATTGACCGGCCGTCCCAAGGGATATATGCGTCAGTTTGGTATTTGCCGTGTGAAGTTCCGCGAGATGGCCCTGGAAGGGAAAATCCCCGGAGTTACAAAAGCGAGCTGGTAAGAAATATTTTAATAAACCGTTGATCAGGTTCCTGCTGTGCCGGCAGGAAAACCGGTTGACGCAACCCATTGCATAATGGCAGTTAATGATCCTATTGCAGATTACCTGACACGCATCCGTAATGCACAACAAGCGGGGCATCGCGTTGTCGAAATTCCTGCCTCTAAGTTGAAAAAGTCGATCACTGAAATCTTGTACGATCAGGGATTTATCCTCAAGTACAAATTTGATGATGAAGCCGGCAAAGGAGGACAGGGTGTTATTAAGATTGCACTAAAATACATTCCGGGCTCTCGTACGCCCGTAATACGTGAGCTGGGCCGCATTAGTCGCCCGGGACTGCGGAAATACGCTAAAGCCGATGAACTTCCCCGCATTATTAATGGTCTTGGGGTAGCCATCGTCTCAACCTCACAGGGGCTAATGACCGATAAGCAGGCACGAGCCGAGCATGTCGGTGGTGAATTACTGTGCTACGTATACTAATTGTTAACCATCTCCAAAAAGCAGAAGAATGTCAAGGATAGGAAAAGCGCTCATTACATTGCCCAAAGGCGTTGAAGTAAGCGTCAGCAAAGGCAATTTGGTGACTGTAAAAGGTCCGAAAGGCGAGCTTTCGCAGCAAGTCGATCCGGATTTGACCATTAAGGTGGAGGATGGTGACCTTACCGTGGAACGCCCTACCGACTCTAAGCGCCACCGCGCAATGCATGGCTTGTATCGCTCCCTCATCAACAACGTCATCGAAGGCGTTAATGAAGGCTACGTCAAAGAGCTGGAATTGGTTGGTGTAGGTTTTCGCGCCGCGAATACAGGACAGCTACTCGAGCTGACGATCGGCTATTCACACCCGGTATTTTTCATGCTACCCGACGAAGTGAAGGTAGAAACCAAAATGGAAAAGGGTAAAGCACCGGTTGTTCGTTTGGAATCAACCGATAAACAGTTGATTGGACAGGTTGCTGCTAAGATCCGTTCTTTCCGTAAGCCAGAGCCTTACAAAGGAAAAGGTATCCGGTTTGTTGGCGAGCAAATCCGCCGCAAAGAAGGTAAGTCAGCTGCAAAGTAATGACATAATACCTGTTTATACTGTCGGCCCCGGGCGGATAAGTGAACAGGTGGCATAATCATATAGTAAAAGGGCTTTGGGAAGTGGTATTCCTGCTTCACTAAAGCTGAAAATTAGAACCAATGCAATTATCAAATACCAGACGCAGGAAAAAGATTCATCTCCGCGTTCGTCAGAAGATAGCCGGTACGGCACAAAAACCGCGGTTGAACATCTACCGCAGTAATAAGTACATTTACGGGCAGTTGATCGACGATGAGAACGGACATACAATTGCTGCTGCTTCTTCTTTGGAAAGCTCCCTGGCCAATAAAGGCTCTAAAAGTGAGCAGGCTAAGGAAGTAGGCAAATTGCTGGCCGAAAGGGCTAAAGCAGAAAATATTGAAAAGATCGTATTTGATCGGGGCGGATATCTGTACCACGGCCGTGTGAAGGCTTTCGCAGAAGGTGCCCGCGAAGGCGGTCTACATTTTTAAATCATAACCCGATAGTATAATGGCTAAAAGAAATTCCAATCGAGTAAAACCGACGGAAACGGATCTCAAAGAAAAGCTGGTTCAGCTTAATCGCGTCGCCAAGGTTACCAAAGGGGGTAGAACGTTCAGTTTCGCCGCTATCGTGGTTGTGGGTGATGGCAACGGTACCGTTGGCCATGGCCTGGGTAAAGCCCGCGATGTGTCAGAGGCTATCTCTAAAGCAGTAGATGATGCCAAGAAAAACCTGATTCAGGTGCCTATCCACAAAGGTACTATCCCCCACGTCGTGAAAGGAAAGTACAAAGCAGGTAAGGTACTGATTAAGCCGGCCTCTGATGGTACCGGAGTAATCGCCGGTGGTGCTATGCGTGCTGTGCTGGAAAGCGCCGGGGTACAAAATGTACTGGCTAAAGCACAGGGATCACCAAACCCACATAACGTGGTGAAAGCTACATTCCAGGCGCTCACACAACTGCGCGACCCGGCAATGGTAGCTAAGCACCGCAATATTTCTGTAGATAAATTGTTTAACGGCTAATTGGACGGCACTACGCCGGACAGAATTTAGACAAACGATACACCATGGCAAAGGTGAAAATAACGCAGGTGAAAAGTCTCATTGATCGCCCTAAAAAGCAGAAAGATACCCTGAAAGCACTGGGATTGACTAAGCTTAACGGGAGTGTGGTCAAAGAAGTTACACCACAAATCCAGGGCATGCTGAATAAAGTGAGCCACCTGGTGAAAATAGAAGAAGCGTAAGCTTTGTTAAAAAGACAGGTGCTATCCCGTTTCTCCGCGGGATTATCGTATCTTTATCTTTCGAGCACTTAAAAAAAAGCAACCATGAAATTGCATAATCTGAAGCCTGCTGAAGGTTCAGTGAAAGGGAAAAAACGAATTGCACGGGGACAAGGTTCCGGTCGGGGTGGTACGTCTACACGTGGTCACAAAGGTGCAAAGTCCCGTTCAGGCTATAAAATCAAGCGCAACTTTGAAGGTGGTCAAATGCCGCTGCAAATGCGCTTGCCAAAGTTCGGGTTTAAGAATCCTAATCGCGTACAACACGTACCGTTGAATTTGGAACAAATTCAGGCTATTGTGGACAAACACAATTTGTCCGCAATTGATTTGGATACACTGCGTGAACACGGGTATATTCGCCGCAACCATACGGTGAAAGTACTTGGCCGTGGTGAACTGACCGCCAAAGTCGACCTGACCGTAAATGCCGTATCTGCCAGCGCTAAAGAAGCCGTAGAAAAAGCAGGCGGAAGTGTTAAACTCGTATAAACTACCATCATGAATAAGTTTATCTCTACGCTGCGAAATATCTGGAGTATTAAAGAGTTGCGTAATCGCATCCTTTTTACGATGGGTATGCTGCTGGTGTATCGCTTCGGTAGTTTCGTAGTGCTGCCCGGCGTAATTCCTTCTATCCTGAAGGAGCAAACCAGCAATAATGCAAATGACCTGCTGAGCCTGATTAATGCATTTACCGGAGGTGCTTTTTCTAATGCCGCCGTATTTGCCCTGGGAATCATGCCTTACATCACGGCATCGATTATTATTCAGCTTTTGGGATTTGCCGTACCGTATTTTCAGCGCTTACAGCAAAAAGAAGGGGAATCGGGCCGCAAGAAAATTGGCCAGATTACCCGCCTCCTTACTGTGGCCATTACTCTGGTACAGGGTGGTGGCTATCTGACGTATGTCAATTCTATGGGCGCAGTAGATCCGGCTATACCGCAAGGTATTTTCTGGTTCTCCAATATTATTATCCTGTCGGCAGGTACCATCTTTGCCATGTGGCTCGGTGAACGTATTACCGACCGGGGTATTGGTAATGGTGTTTCCCTGCTGATTACAGTGGGTATCATTGCTACCCTGCCAAATGCACTGGTCTTCGAATTCACGTCTTCTCTGAATAACGGTCGCTTATTGGTCTTTGTCCTTGAAATGGCTTTACTGTTTGGTATCGTCATGGCTACCGTATTGATCGTACAGGGTGTGCGTCGCATTCCTATTCAGTTTGCAAAACGCATGGTCGGACGTGGTTCCAGCAGCTTGCCGCAGGCAGGTGTACGGGACTATATCCCTCTGAAAGTAAATGCTTCCGGGGTAATGCCGATTATCTTTGCCCAGGCTCTGATGTTCCTCCCAGCCACGGCCGCTCAGTTCGTCAGCCAGGATGGTGGCGTTACCACCAGCCCGCTCTTGCGTGCACTGAATGATCCATTTACAGCTCCGTACAACGCCATTTATTTTGTATTGGTCGTGCTGTTTACCTACGTCTACACCGCACTGCTGGTGAACCCCCAAAACTATGCTGATTATCTGAAACGTCAGAATGCATTTATACCGGGGGTCAAGCCAGGCAAGCCTACTGCGGACTTTATCGACTCGGTAACCAGCCGGATTACCCTGCCGGGCTCCGTATTTCTGGGGCTGATCGCCATTCTGCCGGCCTTTGCGGTCGCCTTTGGCGTCAACCGGGTGTTTGCCATGTTCTTTGGTGGAACTTCACTGCTGATCCTGGTTGCGGTGGTGCTTGACACCCTGCAGCAAATTGAAAGCCACTTGCTAATGCGTCGTTACGACGGCTTGGTGAAATCAGGTAAATTACAGGGACGCAGCCGGGTACAGGGTATTGGCGCGAACATGTAAATAAACACAGGACAGAGGATGAAAGAAATCCTCTATCTTTACTGGTCAATACGATCAGTTTCAATATGAGATGCCGATGGGTTAACATCCGTGGCGTCTCATATTGCGTATTTGACGATGTGAACAAGTGCCTGTCTTGTCGGGTTTGACTTACGTCAAAAATTGGATGAAAAAAGCGGTATGATTTATTATAAAACCGAAGAAGAAATTGAATTGATCCGGGAAAGTTGCTTGCTCGTTTGCCAGGCACTTACGGAAGTTGCTCGATTGATCCGGCCCGGTATTTCCGGGGAAGAGATCGATAAAGCTGCCGAAACTGTTATCCGTGACCACGGGGCAAAGCCTGGCTTTAAGGGGCTATACGGTTTCCCGGCGACCCTTTGTGTTTCTGTGAATGAACACGTGGTACACGGCATCCCTACCAAAGATCAAATTTTCCAGGATGGAGATATTGTGTCGGTCGATTGTGGGGTGTTCATGAATGGCTTTTATGGTGATTCTGCCTATACATTTCCCCTGGGTAATGTATCCGAAGAAGTGATGGAGTTGTGCCGGGTAACGAATACCTCGCTATACCTCGGTATTGAGCAGGCGATAGCCGGAAACCGGCTGGGGGATATTGGTTTTGCCATCCAAAACTACGTTGAGCGCCAACACGGATATGGCATTGTGCGCGATCTGGTTGGCCACGGTATTGGGCGAGAGCTGCACGAAGATCCTCAGGTGCCTAATTTTGGTAAGCGGGGGCGTAGCACCAAACTTAAAGATGGCCTGACTATTGCCATTGAGCCCATGGTTAATCTGGGCAAGAAAGACGTGGTGACTTCGCAAGACGGATGGACAGTTCGTGCTAAAGATTTTAGGCCTTCAGCGCATTACGAACATAGCGTTGCTGTACGTAAAGGAAAGGCAGACATTTTGTCGAATCATACCCCGATCGAAGAGGCTATTCGGGAAAACGACCATGTTCGCACGGTGGTCGTAAAAACCGCAAATGTTTGAAAAGCAGATTTTTGACAAAAATCAAGCATTTAACGATAAATTTATCTATCTTTGCACTCCGAAATTCGAGTTATGTCTAAGAAGAATCTGATCAAACAAGACGGTATCATTGAAGAAGCCTTGTCGAATGCTATGTTTCGCGTTCGCCTGGAAAATGACCACGAAATTGTGGCAACTATTTCCGGGAAAATGCGGATGAATTACATTCGGATTCTGCCGGGCGATAAGGTAGCAGTAGAAATGTCGCCTTACGATCTTACCCGGGGCCGAATCACGTACCGCTATAAATAGGAAATATTTAGCCCCCGTACTGGGCATAGCAGGCAGATTGCCTTGCACTATAAAATGTTTAATTGGGCAACGAAGCGCCCGCTCCGTAAATGACCGGATGGCGCCACCCACAAAAGCAACAACATGAAAGTTAGAGCATCCGTAAAGAAACGTTCTGCTGATTGCAAGATCGTTCGCCGTAAAGGTAAAGTGTACATTATCAATAAGAAGAACCCTAAGCTGAAGCAGCGTCAGGGATAGATCGTTCTTGCGGTCTGTAACCAATAAAAATAGCATAGATTTATGGCTCGTATAGCAGGTGTAGATTTACCTAGAAACAAGCGTGGCGTGATTAGCCTGACCTACATTTTTGGTATTGGTCCTTCCCGTTCCCGTGAAATTTTGGCGGAAGCCGGAATCGACGAGAGTGTGAAAGTACAGGACTGGACAGACGAGAATGTCCGTGAAATTACGCGCATCGTTTCCAACGAATATACCGTAGAAGGTGAGTTGCGCTCCGAAGTGCAAACCAACATCAAGCGTCTGAAAGATATTGGCTGTTACCGCGGTATTCGCCATCGTAAAGGATTGCCCTTACGTGGACAACGCACACAGACCAATGCCCGTACACGCAAGGGTAGGAAGAAAACTGTTGCCAACAAGAAGAAAGTAACCAAGTAATCCTGGTAATCATCTCTACTATCAAATAATCCATTCAGAATGGCCAAGGGAAAGAAAGTCAAAAAAAGAAATATTAAAGTAGACCCGGAAGGCTATGCCCACATCCAGGCTACGTTCAATAACATCATTGTATCGCTGACCAATAAGCAAGGTCAGGTAATTTCGTGGGGCTCTGCTGGTAAGGCAGGTTTCCGGGGATCTAAGAAGAATACACCTTATGCTGCTCAGATTGCAGCTTCGGATGCCGCAAAAGTGGCATACGATGCCGGCCTGCGCGCAGTAGAGGTTTACGTTAAAGGTCCTGGTTCCGGGCGTGAAGCAGCTATCCGTGCGCTGGATTCAACCGGTATCAAGGTTACCAAGATTAAAGACGTAACGCCTATTCCCCACAATGGCTGTCGTCCGCCGAAGCGCAGACGAGTATAAAATTTAGAAAACAAAGAAAGCAATGGCGAGATATACAGGTCCAAAGACAAAAAAATCGAGATCGTTCGGCGAATCGATCTATGGATACGATAAATCTTTCGAAAAACGCAAATATCCTCCAGGGCAGCACGGTAATACCCGCCGTCGCCGTCAGAAGTCGGATTATGCGCTGCAGTTGCAGGAAAAGCAAAAGGCAAAATACACCTACGGTGTGCTGGAGCGTCAGTTCCGTAACCTCTTCGAAGCGGCTAACCGCAAATCGGGCGTAACAGGTGAAATCTTGCTGCAAATGCTGGAAGCACGCCTCGATAATGTCGTATTCCGCCTCGGACTGGCTCCGACACGTCGTGCAGCCCGTCAGCTGGTGACGCACCGCCACATTACCGTAAATGGAATCCTCACCAATGTGCCATCCTGCGAGCTGCGTCCGGGGGATGTAATTGGGGTGCGCGGTAAATCTCAGGGTTTACAGGTCATTCGCGATAGCGTAGGCGGTAAATCTGAGGTGCGAAAATTCCCCTGGCTGGAGTTTAACACCGATAAGATGGAAGGTACGTTCCTGGAATTCCCAGAGCGCGATGCCATTCCCGAAAAACTTAACGAACAGCTGATCGTCGAGCTTTACTCGAAATAATCGATCAGCTCGGATACATAAACGGTTTTGGCAGTCTGTATACAGACCTGCCAAAACCTTGTTTGGTTTAATACCATGCGATTTTCCTCCCGTTCGATAGCGCGGGGTTCTTTTATCTAAACGTCTTTATAGCAATAATATGAGCATTCTGAATTTCCAAAAGCCGGACAAGATTGTCATGCAAAAAGCCAACGACTTTGAAGGGCTTTTTGAGTTTAAACCGCTTGAACCTGGATTTGGTCAGACGGTAGGCAATTCACTGCGCCGGGTACTGCTATCTTCTTTAGAAGGTTATGCCATCTCCGCCGTTCGCATCGCGGGCGTCGATCATGAATTTGGTACGATTCGGGGCGTTGTCGAAGATGTGGTGGAAATTATTCTTAACCTCAAACAGGTACGCCTGAAACCAGATTCTAACGATGAGGAAGCGGGCAGCGAGAAGATCTATCTGACGATTAGCGGCAAAGAGGAATTCCTGGCCGGTGATATCGAAGAGCACACCAATCTCTTCAAGGTCATGAATCCTGATCTTAAGCTGTGCACTATGGAGCCTTTCGTTAACCTGGAAGTAGAGCTTACTATATCTAAAGGCCGCGGCTACGTGCCGGCCGATGACAACCTGCCTAAAGATGCTCCCATCGGAGTCATCCCGGTAGATGCCATCTACACGCCCATTAAAAATGTCGCCTACCACATCGAGAATACGCGTGTGGGACAGCGTACCGACTACGAAAAACTGACCATGGAGGTGAAAACGGATGGCACCATCCATCCGGAAGAAGCCATCAAGGAAGCTTCGCGGATCATGATTCAGCACCTTATGCTGATCACCGACGAAAATATTACTTTCGATGATGCCTCTAGCCGGGAAGATAATATCGTCGATGAGCACATCTTGCACATGCGCAAGTTGCTGAAGACATCACTGGAGGATCTCGACCTCTCGGTACGTGCATACAACTGCCTGAAAGCAGCCAAGATCAACACCCTGGCTGAATTGGTGCAGTACGATACGCACGAACTACTCAAGTTCCGCAACTTCGGTAAAAAATCACTGGTCGAAATAGAGGAACTCCTGCAAGATAAAGGCCTCACTTTCGGTATGGATCTATCGAAGTATAAGCTGGACGAAGAATAAGCAGAATGCATGAAGTGCAGACGGTATAACTGGCCATACTGTCTGATTATATAACATACGCAATAACTGAATGCCGACGGATACGCCAGTGATCTGTTTTCCATAAGGAATTCAATTCGGTCCTAAGTGTTGCCAGGAATCGTTAATCATGAGACACGGTAAAAGTTTTAACCATCTCAAGCGCAAATCTGCGCACCGTAAGGCTCTGCTGCGCAATATGTCCGCAGCGCTGATTGAACACAAGCGCATCAACACTACTTTAGCTAAGGCCAAAGCCTTACGTCAGTACATTGAGCCGCTGGTTACCAAAGCTAAAAATAACGAAACGCACTCTCGCCGGGTGATATTCAGTTACCTGCACAGTAAAGATGCGGTAACCGAATTATTTGGCCCTATTGCCGATGCCGTAGCTGATCGCCCAGGTGGCTACACCCGCGTCATCCGCACCGGTTTCCGGAAAAGTGACGGTGCCGAAATGGCTATGATCGAATTTGTCGACTTCAACGAAGTATACGAAGGAGGCAAAACGGCCGGTACGGGCAAAGGCGGTGGACGTCGCCGTCGTCGCCGCGGTGGTCGTGGTGGTGCTGCTAATACAGCGGCCGATCAGGCCAATCAGGAGACCAACAAGAATACGTCGGAAGAAGAAGAATAGGTTCCTCTTTTTTCGAACCCTGCAAAGCCCTTTCGCCACTTTGGTGAAAGGGCTTTTTTATGGGAACTGCCCCCGCTGCCCGGATAATTCCTGGTATTTGGCGGTATAAGGCGACCCTAAATAGTCTTGTTTTGCGTATGCAAAGCGAAATCCGTTTGAAAATGCAGCGCCTTGTAGTATATTTGCACCAATTTATTCAGATCCAACTAACGCCTTTCCATTCATGAGCGATACGCAACCAACACCCGCCGTTCTCCTTCTTGAGGATGGTACCGTTTTTCACGGCCAGGCCGCAGGTAAAATTGGCACTACTTCGGGAGAGCTCTGCTTTAATACCGGCATGACTGGTTACCAGGAAATTTTTACTGATCCGTCGTATTACGGGCAGGTCATGGTAATGACAAATGCCCATATTGGTAACTATGGAACCAAGCATACCGAAACGGAATCTGGGAGCATCAAAATTGCCGGCCTGGTCTGTAAGAATTTTACCGTTCCGTATTCGCGACAGTTGGCCGATGACTCTATTCAGGGCTACTTCGAAGAAGAAGGGCTGGTTGGTATTTCGGATGTGGATACCCGGGCTATTGTGCGGCATATCCGCAGCAAGGGGGCGATGAATGCCATCATCTCCTCGGAAACGACAGACCTGCAGGAATTACAGAAAAAACTGGATGCCACCCCGTCAATGGATGGGTTGGAACTGGCTTCGCAGGTGAGTACTCAGGAAGCTTATACGTTTGGTAACGAAGAAGCAAAATTCCGGGTAGCTGCCCTGGACTACGGCATCAAGCAGTACATCCTGCAGTGTATGGATGATAATGATATTTTTGTCAAAGTCTTTCCGGCGCACACTTCGTTTGCTGAGCTGAAAGCCTTCAACCCCGACGGATACTTTATGTCTAACGGCCCCGGCGACCCGGGAGCTATGGATTACGCCGTCGACGTAGCCAGGCAGATTCTTGCCGAAGACAAACCGCTTTTCGGTATTTGTCTTGGCCATCAGCTGCTGGCGCGGGCAGTAGATATCCCCACCTATAAAATGCACCACGGGCACCGCGGTATTAACCATCCGGTGAAAAACCTGGTGACCGGACGTTGCGAAATTACCAGTCAGAACCATGGTTTTGGCGTAAGCCCCGATGCTATTCGCGACAATACGGATAAGGTGGAAATCACCCACATCAACCTGAATGATGAAACCATCGAAGGTATTCGCGTAAAAGGAAAGCCGGCCTTCTCCGTTCAGTATCACCCCGAGGCATCGCCCGGGCCACATGATTCCCGCTATTTGTTTGCAGAATTTGTAAAGTTGATGACGCAGCAATAGTGCTGGCGCAAAAAAGTAGTCTCAGACGAGATTACCTTATAAACCAAGTAGAGAATTTGCTGCCAGACAATTTTCGAAACAACTGCTCTTTGAGTATATTCTGTCTGTTCACAAACGCAACCAAATAAAGCTGAACCCTATTTTGTTCACTTTTTAACCCTAATGATTATGAGTTTGATCCTTGATGTTACCGCCCGCCAAATTTTGGATTCCCGTGGCAATCCAACTGTCGAAGTCGATGTATTAACGGAAAGTGGCTATATGGGCCGCGCTGCGGTACCTTCCGGTGCATCTACGGGAAAGTACGAAGCCGTAGAGCTACGCGATGGCGATAAAAAGCGCTACCTGGGCAAAGGGGTAACCAAGGCTGTTGATAATGTCAACAATATTATTTCTGATGAACTCTTGGGCCTGGATGCATTTGAACAGGTGTTCATTGATAAGACGCTGATTAACCTGGACGGTACGGAAAATAAATCTAAACTGGGTGCTAATGCCATTCTGGGAGTATCGCTGGCTGTTGCCAAAGCGGCAGCCGAAGCGAGTGGGATGGCCCTGTATCGCTACCTGGGCGGCGTCAAGGCCAACACCTTGCCGGTACCTATGATGAACATCCTCAACGGAGGCTCGCACGCTGACAATTCGATCGATTTTCAGGAGTTCATGATTATGCCGGTCGGTGCCCCTACCTTCTCGGAAGCCTTGCGTATGGGCGCAGAGGTTTTTCACAGCCTGAAAAAAGTTCTCAAGGACGGTGGCTACAGTACCAACGTCGGTGATGAGGGTGGCTTTGCTCCAAACATTAAATCGAATAAAGAGGCCATTGAAACGGTACTACGAGCCGTTGAAAAAGCCGGCTATCAGCCCGGCGAAGATATTGTTTTTGCCATGGATGCCGCCACGTCTGAGTTTTACCTGGAAGACGAAAAGGTTTACCATTTCCATAAATCCACCGGCGATAAGCTGACCTCGGAAGATATGATTGGTTACTGGAAAGAATGGATCGATCAGTATCCAATCTTTTCTATTGAAGATGGTCTGCACGAAGACGACTGGTCAGGCTGGCAAGCCCTGCAGTCGGCTATTGGTGATCGCGTACAATTGGTAGGGGATGATTTCTTTGTTACCAATACCAAACGACTGGCTCGCGGTATTGAGGAAAAATGCGCCAACTCCATTCTGATTAAAGTCAATCAAATCGGTTCGTTAACCGAAACCATTGAAGCGGTAGAAATGGCTACGCGTGCTTCCTTCACGTCGATTATCAGTCACCGTTCGGGAGAAACCGAAGATGTGACGATCGCCGACCTGGCCGTAGCGCTGAATACCGGACAGATTAAAACGGGCTCACTCTCGCGCTCCGATAGGGTGGCCAAGTACAACCAATTGCTGCGCATCGAAGAGGAGCTGGCGGAATCGGCCTATTATCCGGGTACGGATATCCTGAAATGGTAGGCATCTACCCCCGCACAGAACGGAGGAGGACGCGAAAGTGACGACCTTTATTTTACTTTAGCAGGATTTCCTGTATTTTGCAGAGCAAAACCTGATACTGTGAGACAAAATCCTTTACAAGACCTCCTCCGCTACGTGCCGGGGCCTCTGCGCAACAAGTACATCCTGGCGCTTGTCCTATTTTTTGCCTGGATGATCTTTATCGATAAACACGATGTGGTAACGCAATTTCAGTTGCAACAAACCGTGGAAAAACTTGAAGAGGAAAAAGGGTTCTACACGGATAAAATCGGAGAGGCCGAGCAAGAACGGCTCGACCTGGAAGTCAATAAAGAGAAAATCGCCCGCGAAAAGTATTTTATGAAAAAGCGGGGGGAAGACGTTTTCATTATCGTCGATGAAGACGAACAATAGAGATAACCCTATTAACAGACAAATAAACTAAATTATGTCAGTTCTCGTCAATAAAGATTCGAACATCATCGTTCAGGGGTTTACCGGGAAAGAGGGAACCTTCCACGCCGGACAGATGATCGAATATGGAACCAACGTAGTAGGCGGTGTAACGCCTGGGAAGGGTGGACAAACTCACCTGGAGCGTCCCGTTTTTAATACCGTAGCCGACGCCGTCAAAGAAGCCGGAGCCGACACTTCCGTCATCTTTGTACCCCCGCCCTTTGCGGCCGATGCCATCATGGAAGCCGCTGAAGCCGGGATTAAGGTGATCATTTGTATCACCGAAGGTATTCCCGTGCAAGATATGGTGAAGGTGAAAGATTATATCTCGGATAAAGATTGTCGCCTCATTGGGCCTAACTGCCCCGGTGTCATCACTCCTGATGAAGCTAAATGCGGCATCATGCCTGGCTTCATCCACAACAAGGGGAAAATTGGCATCGTCTCTCGCTCCGGTACTCTGACCTACGAAGCGGTAGATCAAGTAACTAAAGCGGGTATGGGCCAGTCAACGTGTATTGGTATTGGCGGTGACCCCATCGTCGGTACGACTACTAAAGAAGCCGTGGAGCTGCTCATGAACGATCCGGATACGGATGGTATCGTCATGATCGGCGAGATCGGTGGCGGTATGGAAGCCGAGGCTGCGCACTACATCAAAGAACACGGTACCAAACCCGTCGTTGGCTTTATTGCTGGTCAGACTGCTCCGGAAGGCCGAACTATGGGGCACGCCGGGGCCATCATCGGCGGCAAAGAAGATACGGCTGCCGCCAAAATGGCCATTATGGAAGAATGCGGTATCCACGTGGTTAAATCACCGGCTGATATCGGTGCGACTATGGTCAAAGCCCTGAAAGGATAAGCTGGTCAGCTACATAAGGCATAAAACAATCCCTCGTTGGAATGCATCCGGCGGGGGATTGTTTTGTTCAGCAGTTTAGTGATCGAATCATCGGGAGTGGTGCGGCCGCTGTCTCGCACATATTGTCCCAAAATTACATCCCCCTGGGTAAGTTAAAATAGGTGTTATACGTGGCATGTATTAAATGTTTTTTGTAGGTTTATTATATGCAGTTAATAATCCCCCCTTTATCTAAATTCAGTGCAATATTAAAAACTGCTGAATTTATCGTCTCAGTACGCTGATATGTACCCTCTAACCGTAGCCTGTTCAGTCTGGCAATAATATTACCTTACGGATTTTAGCTTCCGATCCATCTGTTTTCTCAGGCCATATCGGTTATGGCAAACGTTCTGTTCCTGCCACTCGTCCACAACTTGACAAGTAGTGTTGGACAATGCAGATTGAACAAACTCGCGGGTTATATTTTGGTTGTATAAAGCGATACTGAGCACATCAGCGCTGATAGCTTTCATGCCGCCCTTATTCTTGTATCGGCTAAAAGTGCTTTCTATAATATCGGAGCAGCATAGCAATTGGCTTTGGCCCTGGTACAATGTGGCATGGCTTTCGAAGTAGTCATCTA
>Ga0102940_1000052_pt1 | contig 72158 bp, 56 predicted proteins | sample SalPonR2_C_D1_MG_FD_78215 | JGI IMG/M metagenome (GOLD analysis project Ga0102940, IMG submission 78215) | Salt pond soil microbial communities from South San Francisco under conditions of wetland restoration - Salt Pond MetaG R2_C_D1_MG | ecosystem: Environmental > Aquatic > Marine > Intertidal... | reverse complement strand
GTGCGGCCACGCGCAATCTGCAGATCGACCACGTCCGGCCCTTCGCGTTGGGTGGGTCGCACAAGGCGAAGAACCTCCGGGTGCTCTGTGCGCGGCACAACCGGCGGGTGGGCGAGCGCGTGTTCGGGTCGCTTCCGCAGCGGATATCGGGGAGCAATCACTGCTGAGCGATCGGCGCACGGTGCCGGCGCCAGGCAGCACACCGGTCCGAGCACACGCTCGACCGCGAAGGCGCTGTCCGACGCCGGGAGTGGCGCGAGTGCTACCGCTGCCGGGCGATCACTTCGATCTCGACGCGGGCGCCAAGGGGTAGGCCCGCGGCCTGGACGGCGCTGCGGGCGGGCGGTTCGTCGTCGAAGACGGTCGAGTAGACTTCGTTCACGGCCTTGAAGTCGGCCATGTCGGCGAGGAAGACCGTGGCCTTCACGACGTCCTTCCAGGTCATGTCGGCGGCGGCAAGGACGGCTTCGACATTGCGAAGGACCTGGCGGGTCTGGTCCTGGATATCGCCCCCGACGAGCTTCCCGGTGGCGGGGTCCAGCGGGATCTGGCCGGCACTGAACAAGAGGTCGCCGCTCAGCACGGCCTGACTGTAGGGACCGACGGCCGCGGGCGCGGCGTCGGTCCGGATCACCTTGCGTTCGGTCACGTTGGACACCTCCGGGGCATCGATCCGAGCAACGGTCCGGGCATCGATCCGAGCATCACTCCACGGTCACGCTCTTGGCCAGGTTTCGGGGCTGGTCGACGTCACAGCCGCGCATGACCGCGATGTCGTAGGCCAGCAACTGCAGCGGAATCACGTTCAACAGAGGCTGTAGCATGTCCAGCGTGTGCGGTACCGTGATCACGTGGTCGGCCATCTCGGCGATGTCGTTGTCACCTTCGGTCACGATGGCCAGGACGCGTCCGCTACGCGCTTTGATCTCCTGGACGTTGCCCTTGATCTTGTCGTAGGTGCTGTCCTGGGTGCACAGAACGACCACGGGCATGTCCCTGTCGATGAGCGCGATCGGGCCGTGCTTCATCTCCGCCGCCGGGTAGCCCTCGGCGTGCACGTAGCTGATTTCCTTGAGCTTCAACGCGCCCTCGAGCGCGATCGGGTAGTTGTATCCGCGACCGAGGTACAGGAAGTTGTTCGACGGCGCGTAGAGTTCTGCAATCTCGCGGATGGTGTCGCGCTGGTCGAGGATCCGCTGGACCTGTCGCGGAATCCTGTTCAGGCCGTGGATGATCTCCTGGCCCTCCTCGATCGTCGTATTGCGCACACGCGCGAGGCACAGCGTGAGGATGGTGAGCGCGGTCACCTGACAGGTGAAGGCCTTGGTGCTGGCCACGCCGATCTCGGGGCCGGCGTGGATGTACACGCCGCCGTCGCTCTCGCGCGCGATGGTCGACCCGACCACATTGGTGATCCCCATCACGCGCGCGCCCTGCTTCCGCGCCTCCCGCATGGCGCTCAAGGTGTCGACCGTCTCCCCCGACTGGCTGATCGCGAAGACCAGGGTGTCGGGATCGAGGATCGGCCGGCGGTATCGGAATTCGCTGGCGTACTCGACCTCGACCGGGATGCGCGCAAGATCCTCGATCATGTACTCGCCGACCATCCCCGCGTGGAAGCTGGTCCCACAGGCCAGGAGCACGATCCGCTTCACCGACCGCAGATCGCGAGAGTCCATGTTGAGACCACCGAGGTGCCCGTCGCCGTCGTCGTAGACGACGCGTCCTCGGAAGGTGTTGCGGATGGTCTCGGGCTGCTCGTGGATCTCCTTCAGCATGAAGTGGTCGAAGCCGCCCTTCTCGATCTGCTCGAGATCCCAGGTGACCTCTTCGACCTTCTTGGTCACGGTCTCGTTGGCGATGGTGCAGGTGTCGACACCGTCGGGCGTGATCACGACGCACTCGCCGTCGTCGAGGTAGATGACCTGGCGGGTGTTGCTGAGCATGGCGGCCACGTCGCTGGCCAGGAAGAACTCGCCGTCGCCGAGACCGACGATCAGCGGACTGCCGAGACGCGCGCCGACGATCTTGCTCGGCTCGTCGCGATGCATGACGGCTATGCCGTAGGTGCCGTCGACGTGACGCAGGGCCTCGCGCACGGCCGACTCGAGATTGCCGTCGTAGTGGAAGTGGATGAGGTTGGCGAGGACCTCGGTGTCGGTGTCGGTCGAGAACCGGTATCCGCGCTTGGTGAGCGTGGTCTTCAGCGCCTGGTAGTTCTCGATGATCCCGTTGTGCACGAGAGCAACCGTGCCATCCTGGCTCACGTGGGGATGCGAGTTGTTCTGGTTCGGTTCACCGTGCGTGGCCCAGCGCGTGTGAGCGATGCCGGTGTGACCGTCGACGGGATCGGCGTCGAGAACTGCGAGCAGTTCCTTGAGCTTACCCTTCTGCTTGCGGACCTCGATCCCGCTGCCGTTCATCACGGCCACGCCCGCGCTGTCGTAGCCGCGGTACTCGAGTCGTCGCAGTCCTTCGACGAGGGTGCGCGCGGTGGGCGCGCTTCCGACCATGGCGATGATCCCACACATAGTAAGTCTCGAATCCTCTCCGGCGGTTCGGGTCGCCGATGGAGTCGTGGATCGAAGGGGTCAGCGTCCGAGTTCACCACGCACGGTGTCGACCACGGCGCGGGCTTCGTCCACGGACGGTGCCTCGGCGATGATGCGGAGCACCGGCTCGGTGTTCGAGCGGCGGAGGTGCACCCATCGATCCCGGAGAGCGTAACGGATCCCGTCGCTCTCGTCCCACTGTCCATTCGGCCCCAGGGTTCCGGCGGCTCGCCGCCATTCCTCGGGGTGGTCGATGGTTTCGTCCAGGGTCAGCTTGTCCTTGACCATCGATGCGGCCGGAAGGACCTCGAGACAGGCGCCCAGCGATCCCCGGGCCGCGACCGCGGCCAGCACGAGGGCCGCGCCGAGCACCGCGTCGCGCCCGGCGTGCAGGGCCGGAAGGATCACCCCGCCATTGCCCTCGCCCCCGATCCGGGCCCCGACCTCGAGCATTCGGGCCACCACGTTGGCCTCGCCCACCGGCGCGCGGTGGATCTGCACGCCGTGCCGCTTCGCGACCGCGTCGAGCGCCAGCGTCGTGCTCAGGTTCACGACCACCGGACCGGGACTCTGCGCCAATACGTGGTCGGCGGCCACGGCCAGTGTCAGTTCCTCGCTCAACAACACACCCCCGCGATCGACCAGCGCGAGCCGGTCGACGTCGGGATCGACGGCCAGCCCGAGATCGGCACCGCTCTCTCGAACGCGATCCGCGAGCTCGCCCAGGTGATCGGCCCGTGGCTCCGGATCACGCGGAAACATTCCGGTGCACCCGCAGTACAAGCACTCGTATTCGACGCCGAGCCGATCGAGCAGGGCGGGAAGGATCTCTCCCCCCGCGCCCTCGACGGCGTCGACCACGACGCGCAGTCCACGGCTGCGGATCGTGCCGACGTCGATCAGGTCCGACGCCAGGATCGCGTCGAGGTGGAGGGCCTGTCCGTCGTCGCGCGTGCGAACCTGTCCGGTGTCGACCGCGCGCACGTGGCGTCGCGACGCCGCCCGCTCGCGTTCGATCACCGCATCGACCTCCGCCGCGGTCAGGAACAGCCCGTCGCCGCGCAGCAGCTTCAGCGCGTTCCACTCGACGGGGTTGTGGCTCGCGGTGACGATCACGCCGCCGATCGCGTCGGACTCCTGCACCACCATCTCGGTGCTCGGCGTGGTGAGCATGCCCGCGTCGATCACGTCGTGCCCGGTCGACGTCAGACCCGCGGTGACCGCTGCGACCACCATCGGACCCGACGGACGCGAATCACGCGCGACCACCACCGGCCCTTCGGGCAACCACTCCCCGAAGGCCGCGGCCCATCGGACCAGGGATTCCGCGTCGAGACTCTCGCCGACGACGCCGCGCACGCCGGACACACTGACCTTCAGCGTCATGGTTCAGGAGGCCTTTCGATTCGTTGGAAGCGGACGACCCGTCGAGATCCCCATCGAAATCCCCATCGAGATCCCCATCGAGATCCCCTTCGAGATCCACGTTGCGCCGCGTCACCCGTGGAACCCGCTCGCGAGCAGGCGCGCACACCAAGAACAGCGCGATCGGACTGTCAACGAGGACACCGCACCACGGCGGGCAGGCGACCGGTGCGGACACGAAACGACCTGGAGAGAAAAAGGAAAGGGGCCCAGGCTGCGAGGCCCCTTTCCAGCGACTGCATCCTGCGTCACGCAGTGATCACTCGGATCCAGCAAGAATCGCTGGAGCTGGTGTGGGGACTCGAACCCCAGACCTGCTCATTACGAGTGAGCTGCTCTACCAGCTGAGCTACACCAGCCACCTTGCGACGCCTGGAAGACGGAAGCCGGTGCACGGAGCACCGTCGTCGCCGGAGGGAGTCTAGCCCAACCCGGGTGGGTGTCAAGATGGCCGACTCGCGAAAGCTCTGGACAACTGAAATCGGCGCTTGAGGCCATTTCCGTTCGCTTTTACAATCCTTCTGATCTGCAATAGAAAGGATATGGAAGTATGCCGGCGAACTCGCGACTGCTCAACGCCTTGAAGCTCTGGACCCAGCTCCACCGCCTGGCCCGGGAGGTGTCGGCGGCCGAGCGAGAACTGGCCTCACCCCTGGGTCTGAGTCTGGTCCAGGGCCAGGCCCTGCTCGCCCTGGCCGACGGTGGCGCCCTGAGCATGCAGGAGTTCGCCGAGCGGCTCTGCATCGCCCCCAGCACGGCCACGCGCCTCGCCGACCAGCTCGAGCAGAAGGGCTGGGCCTCCCGTCGGCTCGACGCCGGCGACCGCCGCCGGACCGAACTCGCCCTGGCCCCGGCCGGCGAACGGGTCGTCGACGGGCTGGTCGACCGGGGTGTCTCGCGAACCCTGGGGCTGCTGCGGAGCCTGCAGGATCCCGACGCGACCGCGCGCGAACTCGAGGTGCTGGCCCGCGGCCTGCGAGACTTGCGTGCCCGCAAGGGCTGACTCGCGAGAACGGTCCGGGCGAGCTGGTGGGAAGAGAAAAACGCGCGGCCTCGGCCGCGCGAATTCCAGAATGCGAAGTGGTGGTTCGGGACGGAGTCGAACCGCCGACACACGGATTTTCAATCCGTTGCTCTACCAACTGAGCTACCGAACCACCCGTTCCCCGATCGCGGGAGCGAACGGCGACAGCGGTCGAATATGGTGCCCTGACCCCTGATTGTCAAGGTGACCGCCCCGAGGCCCTAGTCGTCGGCGTAGCCCTGCGGATGCTCGCGGTGCCACGCGAAGGCATCGGAAACGATCCGCTCCAGTCCACTGCACTCCGGCCGCCATCCCAGCCGCTCCTGCGCCCGGACGTTGCTCGCCACCAGACGCGGCGGATCGCCCTCGCGGCGCGGACCCACCCGCACGGGAATCTCCCGCCCCGTCACCGCGCCCGCGGCGGCCAGGACCTCGCGCACGCTCGCCCCGTGACCGGTCCCCAGGTTGATCGCCTCGAAGCCCGGCAAGAACGCACCGCCGAGCTCCCCGCCCTCCGGTCCGGCCGCCCCGCCCGCCGCACCACGAGCCGCATCGCCAGCCGCACCACGAGCCGCATCACCAACCGCCCCGACTCCGCCCAACGCCTCCAACGCCAACGCGTGCGCCACGGCCAGATCCCGCACGTGCACGTAGTCCCGCACCGGCGTCCCGTCGGGCGTGGGGTGGTCGTCGCCGTGCACCCGGAAGTCCTGCAACTCTCCCAGCAGCATCTGGCACAAGCGCGGGATCAGGTGCGTCTCGGGCTCGTGGTCCTCGCCCCTCGGGCCGTCGGCACCGCAGGCGTTGAAGTAGCGCAGGGCGATGGCGGCCAGCCCGTTCGCGCGGGCCTCCTCGGCCAGCACGCGTTCGATCATGACCTTCGAGTGGCCGTAGGGGTTCACCGGGCGCAGCGGCGTGTCCTCGGTGATCACCTCGACGGCGGGCTCGCCGTAGACCGCCGCCGTGCTGCTGAACACAAGGCACTTCACGCCCACGCGGTCCATGCCGTCGAGCAGGGCCAGCGCCGCCCCGACGTTCTCGCGGAAGTAGCGGCGCGGCTCCTGCATCGACTCGCCCACCAGGCTCAGGCTGGCGAAGTGGACGACGGCGTCGACGCCGTCGAGCGCGGTGGCGAGCACGTCGGGATCCTGCACGCGTCCCTGGACGAACTCCGCACCTTCGGGAATCGCGGCCCGGTGGCCGGTGCTGAGGTCGTCGAGCACGACCACGCCGTGACCGCGCTCGAGCAGGCGCGCCGTCGTGACCGAACCGATGTAGCCGGCGCCTCCGGTGACCAGGACCTTCACGAGCGCATCCCCTCCGAGCGCGACCGCGAGCGAGTGCCCGAGCGCGGCAGCACGTCTCGCAGGTACTGTCCGGTGACCGACGCGTCGACGGCGGCCACCTCCTCCGGCGTGCCCTCGGCCATGATCGTCCCGCCCTCGGGACCGCCGCCAGGGCCCAGATCGATGACCCAGTCGGCGTTCTTGATCACGTCGAGGTTGTGCTCGATCACGAGCACGGTGTGGCCTTCCTCGACCAGGTCTGCGAGCACCTTCAGCAGCTTGCGGATGTCCTCGGCGTGCAGGCCGGTGGTCGGCTCGTCGAGCAGGTACAGGCGGTGGCCCTTGCGCCCGCCCATGAGCTCGCGCGCCACCTTGATCCGCTGGCTCTCGCCGCCACTCAGCGTCGAGGCCGGTTGCCCGAGCTTCAGGTAGCCCAGCCCCACCCGCTGCAACAACCACAGCTTGCTGCCGATCGTCGGACTGTCGGCGAAGAACTGGATCGCCTCGTCCACGCTCAGGTCGAGGATCTCGGCCACGTTGCGTCCGCGGTAACGCACCTCGAGAGTGGTCGGCTCGAAGCGGCGGCCGTGACAGTCCTCGCACTGCACGGTGAGGTCGGCCATGAAGTGCATCTCGACGGTGACCTCGCCCATGCCCTGACACGTCGGACAACGCCCACCGGGGACGTTGAAGCTGAAGCGGCTGGCCGTCCACCCGCGCTTGGCCGCGTCCTGGGTCGCGGCGAGCAGTGCGCGGATCTCGCCCATGACCTGCATGTAGGTGGCCGGATTGCTGCGCGCGCTGCGCCCGATGGGGCTCTGGTCGACCATCATGGTCTCGGTCACGTTCTCCGCGCCGTGCAGGGCGTCGTAGCCGAACAGGCGTCCCCGCCCGCCACTGATGTCGCCGTTCAGCGCGGGATACAGCAGTTCGTTGACGAGCGTGCTCTTGCCCGATCCGCTCACGCCGGTCACGCACAGGAACAGACCCAGCGGGAAGTGCACGTCGAGTTCCCGAAGATTGTGTTTGCGCACCCGCAGCAGCGTAAGGCGACGGCGCCCCGGCGTACGTCGGCCGGAGACCAACGGGACGTCGCGCTCGCCGACGAGGTACTGGCACGTGAGCGATGCCTCGGCGAACGAGTCCCCGGAACGCGGAGGCGGTCCGGCGTGGAGCAGTTCTCCGCCTCGCGCTCCCGCACCGGGACCCAGGTCCACGAGATGGTCCGCCGCCGCAACGATGTCGCGGTCGTGCTCCACCACCACCACCGTGTTCCCCAGATCGGCCAGCTCACGTAGGCTGCGCAGCAGACGTTCGGTGTCCCGCGGATGCAGGCCGATGCTCGGTTCGTCGAGGACGTACAGCGTCTCGACCAGTCGCCCCCCGAGCGCGTTGCTCAGGTGGATCCGCTGCATCTCGCCGCCGCTCAGCGTGCGGCTGGCGCGGTCGAGCGCGAGGTATCCGAGACCGATCTCCACGAGGAAGCGCACGCGTACGCGCAGCTCCTCGAGCACGTCGCCGGCCATTCGCTGTTCGTGTTCCGTCAGTTCGAGATCGCTGAGGTACTCGTGCAGGGCCACGAGATTCATGCCGCCGAGTTCGGAGACCGACCGGCCGGGTTCGGGACCCACGCGCACGGCGCGGGCCTCGCGACGCAGACGCGCGCCACCGCAGGAACGACACGTCGAACGTCCCAGGTAGCGCCGCACGAAGAATCGGTGCGCTTCCTTCTTCGGGTGTTCGCGCAGGTCGGTCAGCCACGGAAGGATACCGACGTAATCTCGTTCCTGGGCCTCGAGCACGGCCTTCTTCTGCCGGTCGGTCAGCTTGCGGAAGGGCGTGTCGACCGGAATGCGTTTGCGCTTGCAGAAGGCGACCAGTCGTCTCATCTCTTCGCGCCACGCGTCGCTCGACCACGGCTTGATCGCGCCGGCGGCGATGGTCTTGTCGAGGTCGGGAACGATCCGGCGCTCGTCGAACTCCAGTCGCTCGCCGAATCCGTTGCAGGCGTCACAGGCACCCTGCGGACTGTTGAAACTGAACAATTGCGGCGTGGGCTTCTCGTACACGGCACCGGTCGACGCGCACTGGTAACGATCGGACAGATCGAAGCGCTCGTCGCGGTCCAGTGCCACCACGGCGGCATCACCCTCGCCCGCCTGCAGCGCGGCCTCCACCGCCTCGGCCAGACGCAGACGCGCGTCTTCGCGCAGGCGGATCCGATCGGCGATCACCTCGATGCGATCGCCCGCCTTCGGCGGAGAGTCCCACGGCTCCTCGAGCGAACGCACCTCGCCGTCGTGCCAGGCGCGCAGGTAGCCCTGGGCGACCAGCCGTTCGGCCAGATCCCCGAAGGGAAGCGTCTCGGTCGGCGCGGTCGGGAACACCACGAGCAGACGCGTGCCCTCGTCGAAGGTGGAGAAGGCGCGATCGACCACGCGGTCGGGTGTGTCGGGTTCCACGCGCTCGCCGGTCTCGAGATCGCGCACCACCCCCACCCGCGAGAACAACAGCCGCATGTAGTCGTAGACCTCGGTCGCCGTGCCCACGGTACTTCGACTGCTCTTGATCGAGTTGCGCTGCCGAATGGCGATCGCGGGCTGGATCCCGAGAATGGCGTCGACGTCGGGACGTTCGAGCCGCTCGAGGAACTGCCGCGCGTACGTGGACAGGCTCTCGACATAGGCGCGCTGGCCCTCGGCGTAGAGCGTGTCGAAGGCGAGCGATGACTTGCCCGATCCCGACACGCCGCTGACCACCGTGAAGCGGCCCTTGGGCACGTCGAGGTCCACACCGCACAGGTTGTGTTGGCGGGCCCCACGGATGGTGATAGCCTGCCCGCTCGTCCGCGTTGCTCCGTCCGGCGACGTCGTCATCTTCTGCTCTCTGGGTGCGTGCACGCCCCGGACCCCGGTCCGAGGGGATTGCCGAGAGTAGCCCCGCGCGTCGGGCAGGTCAAACCGGCGCTTCCCGATCGCCTCCTGCCCCGGGAGCTCCCATGGACTTCCCGCACCTCGATCGGCTGCTCGACGTGCTTCGCCACCTGCGTGGGCCCGAGGGCTGCACCTGGGACCAGTCGCAGGACCTGGCCTCGGCCGCGCGCTTCCTGAGCGACGAGGTCTTCGAGTACCTCGACGCCGCGCGCCGTGGCGACCCCGAGGCCGCGACCGCCGAACTGGCCGACCTGCTGTACATGGTCGCCTACAACGGGTTGATCCTCAGCGAGACCACCGGCGTCGAGTTCGACGAACTCGCGCGTCGAGGTGCCGACAAGCTGGTCCGCCGCAAGCCACACGTCTTCGAAGAGGACCCCGAGGCTCGTGAGCGCTGGGCCGGTCTGTCGCACGAGGAGATCTGGCGGAGGACGAAGGCCACCGAAGACGGCGACGACGACGCCCCGCCCCCGACGCTGCTCAAGGACCTGCACCCGTCCGTCTCGCCCCTGCGCCAGGCCCACCGGCACGGCAGCGATGCCGCGCGCGGAGGCTTCGACTGGGACAGTCCGAATCCGGTGATCGCCAAACTGCACGAGGAACTCGACGAGCTGGCCGAGGCCCGCCGCGCCGACGACGCCGATGCCATCGAGGACGAGATGGGCGACCTGCTCTTCGCCGCCGTGCAGCTCGCACGCAAGCTCGACGTGGATCCCGACGCCGCCCTGCAACGCACGAACGCCAAGTTCGCGCGCCGTTTCCGCGCGATCGAAGCTCGGCACGGGCACGACCCGGAGCGACTGCGCGCGCTGGGGATCACCGGCCTGTGGCGCGCCTGGGCCCGGGCGAAGGCAGCCGAGCGCGCTGACGAACCGCTCGCCCCACCCCGCGAGGACGATCAGCGCGAGGACGACGAGGGCTCGTCCGGACAGCCGTCCTCGTCGCGATCCCCGTCGTAGTCCTCCGGCTCGTTCGGGCAGTCGTCGTCGACATCGGCGATCCCATCGAGATCGTTGTCCTCGTCGGGACACCCGTCGCCGTCCTCGAAGCCATCGAGATCCTCGGCCGCGTCGGGACAGGCATCTTCGACGTCGAGGATGCCGTCGCCGTCGCGATCGACGACCACGTCGGGGCAACCGTCGTCGTCGCGATCGCCGTCGAAGTCCTCCGGCTGGTTCGGGCAGGCGTCCTCGTCGTCGCGGATCCCGTCGAGGTCGTTGTCGAACTCGGGGCGGCCGTCCTGATCGGCGAAGCCGTCGAAGTCCTCGGGCAGGTTGGGCGCGAGGTCGTCGACGTCGGGGATGCCGTCGCCGTCGTTGTCGGGATCGGGGCAGCCGTCGTCGTCGAGGTAGCCGTCGACGTCCTCCGGCTCGTCGGGACAGAGGTCCTCGTCGTCGGGGACCATGTCGTCGTCGCGGTCGCGGCCGCCGAGGAAGATCGGCATGCTCACGCCGACCTCGAATCGCCAATCGGGCAGGCGCGGCTCGTAGTCGGTCTCCTCACGGTCGGCGAAGACCCCGATCGACCACGCTGCGGTGAGCGCCGGACCGCCCTCGGTGCCCAGGTGGAACCCGGGCGTGACCCAGGTCGAGTTCTCCTCGAACTCGACGTCGTCGGACCACGCGAGCCAGTCGCTCGAGACCTCGAGGAACAGGTGCCCCCAGCGCTGACGGAACTCCAGGGCGGTGCGCAGCAGGACCATGTCGTTGTTCCGCGCATCCTGGCCCCGTACGGCGGGGTAGCTCGGGAAGAACAGACCTTCGTCGAAGGGAGACGAGAAACCACCGTCGGTGACGTAGTAGTCGGCGTAGCCCTCGCGTTCGTTCTTGTTCTGCCGGAAGCCGACGTTCAGGTGCCAGCGCAGCTCGGGCGCGAGGCCGTCGCGGAAGAAGCGGGCGGTGGTGATCAGTCCGCCCTCGGCCTCGAGCTTCCCGGTGCTCAACCCGTTGCTCGAGTCCCCGGTCGGGAGACGGAACTTCGACCACACGCCGAAGCGCAGCCGGTCGAAGTCCAACAGGCGAGCCACGCCGGCGATCTCGGCATCGCCGAGGCCGCTGACCGACTCCCCAGCCTCGACCGACACGAAGCGGTAGGGCAGCGAGCCGCCCAGGACGATGCGGTCGGACGCGCGGACCTGCAATTGGAACCGCAGTGCCCGTGAGGTGAGTTCGGGAAGATCGAGATCGACCTCGATCCCGTGTTCCGGATCGAAGGTCCCGGTGTCGCCCTGCAGGCCCAGGCGGAGGGGTGGCCCGCCGTCCGCGGGCAGGACGACGGTCGAGGCCAGGCCGGGCAGCCCGATGCGGTTCGGGCCGGTCTCGGTCTCGGCGGCAGCACTGCCGGCGCCGAGACCGAGGAAAACGAGGACGAGCGCGAGGACACGCGCTCGTCGATCGGATCGGAACACGGGTGCGGTCCTCCCGCAGGGGGCGAGACCGCCGCCACCGCTAATGGGGGCGATCTCCGTTCGTCTGGCCGTTCAGCCAACCGTTCGTCTGCCCGCCGGGCTCGGTACGCCGGTAGGCGGAGAACTGGAACAGCGCGGCGTCGTCGCTGCCACAGTTCACGAAGCGGTACGTCGTGCCGCCGCGCAAGTGGATGCTGTCCCCGGGGCCGAGTTCGTGTTCCTCGTCCTCGACCTCGAAGCACACCGAGCCACGCTCGACGAGGTAGACGTCGTCACTGTCCCCGCCCTTGGTGGGGCTGGCCGGTGCGTCGGCACCGAGTTCGATCCGGAAGGCGCTCAGGCGCGATCCCGGGATCCGCGGGGTCAGACCCGCCCAACGTCCCGAACCGTTCTCCTGGACGTGCCAGGTGCGCTCGTAGGGACGCTGGTGGGCGACCTCCTCCAACGGCTCGGTCTCGAGGAAGTACGCCAGGTCGCGCTCGAGTGCGACCGCGATCTTCTGCAGCGCACCGATCGTCGGCGAGGTCTTTCCCCGTTCGATCTCGGAGATGTGCGTGGCCGACACGCTCGCGCGTGCCTCCATGGCCTTCAGGGTGAGTCCCTTGTCCTGGCGACAGGCCTTCAGACGCGCACCGAGAGCTTGATTGTCGATCATCGACGGTCTCCTTGCGTGGGGCCGCACGGCCCTTCCGCGGTTCGCGACGCGGTGCGCCTAGAATCCGAACACGGGGGTCAGGACGAGGACCGCCCGACACGGTTCGGCGAATCGATTGACGATGCGATGGGGCAGGTTGGCCTTGTAGTGCAGGCTGTCGCCCTCGCGCAGCAGGACGGTCCGCTCGCGGACCGTGACCTCGACCGCGCCCTCGAGCACGTAGATGAATTCCTCGCCCGCGTGGCTGCGGACCTGCACTTCGGACTCGACGCGCCCGGGATCCCACACGACGTACGCGGCGCTCAACTGCTGGTCGCGCACGGGTGCGGTCAGGGGCCGGGCCTCCATGTGCGTGTGCTCGTAGCGGATCCGCACACGCTCGCGCTGGCGGGTGACCTGCACGTTCGACAGATCGTCCCTGGCCAGGAAGAGAGCTGGATCCACGTCGAAGGCCTGGGCGATCTTCGCGAGCGCTCCGATCGTCGGCGAGGTCTTGCCACGCTCGATCTCGGACACGTGCGTGGCACTCACGTCGACACGCGATTCGATTTCCTTCAAAGTGAGATTCAGTTTCTGTCGGTACTGCTTGATGCGTAGACCGACCTCTGCGCTGATGGTCATGAATCGCTTCCGTTCGAGGGGGGTTCCGACCGACGGAAGGCCGATGTCCGGATCACCGGGATCCGACTTCCGAGTGTGTCGCGGGGCAAGGCCGGGTGCCCGCGTACGACACCTTCCTACGGGGTCGGCACGATAATGGAATGATTCCCATTTGTACACTTGGTGTCCATCGCCGGATTTGGAAATATTTGTGATGTTGGTCACAGTTTCGGAACGCCAGCGGGACGGTCGTGCTCGTCGAGAATGTCTCCGACCAGGGGCTCGAGCAGATCCTCGAGCGTGACGATTCCCCGCGGAGAGCCGTCTTCGGCCACCACGGCGGCCAGACTGGCTTGGCGTTCGGTCAGCGCGCCGATTCCCTCGTCCAGTCCCATGGATTCGGACAGGCGCACGGCGTCCCGCATCTCGGAGGTCGCAGAGTCTCCGGGATCCAGTCCCTGCAGATCACGGAATAGGAGCAGTCCGAGGACCTCTCCACCCTCTCCCAGCACGGGTAGACGGGAGTGACCGGTCTCGCGGACCCGCGCCATGACGTCGCGGACGGTGGCGCCGGGTCCGACGTGCGAGACCCGCGCGGTGGGCGTGACCACGTCGGCGATCCGGCGGTGGGAGTTGCGGACGAAGGTCTGCAGCAGGCGGTCCTCCTCGGCGCCAAGGTGCTGGTGCTCGCGGCTCATCGCGAACGACCGCAGCAGGCTGTCGCGCGTGAGCACCGACTCCTCGTCGGCCGTGCGCACGCGCAGCAGCCACAGCACCACGCGCGCGGCCGCCACCGCGGCCACCCGCAGGGGCGAGAGCACGACGTCGAAGGCGTGGAACAGCGGCGCCGACCACACGAGCAGGAGCTCGGGCCGCGCGCGGTAGGCCGTCTTGGGCAGGATCTCGCCGAAGACGATGTTCAGCGCCGCCATGGCCACCGCGGCGACCGTCTCGCCGGCGTCGCCGAACAGCGTCACCGCCACCACCGTCGCCACCGACGTGCCGGCGACGATCGCCACGTTGTTTCCGACCACGGCCGCCACCACCGCGCTCTCGCGATCGCGCGCCATGGCCGCCGCCCGCGTCGCGCCCCGGCGGCCGATCTGCGCCCAGTGCACCAGGCGCACGCGCCGCGCGCTGGTGAAGCCCGTCTCCACCCCTGCGAAGAAGGCGTTGAGCAGGATGCTCAGCCCGACCAGCGCCAGACCGATCACGACGTTCACGACCGCACCTCCCCGCTCGGGGCCGGGCTCAGCAGCACCAGCCGGGCGCGGTTGGGCGAGGCCGACAGCACCTGCACCGACCAACCGCCCCAGGTGATCGTGTCGCCCTTGCGTGGCACGCGGCCGAGTTCGTGCTGCAGGAGCCCCGACAGGGTGACCCAGTCGTGGTCCTCGTGGTCGGGATCGCGCTCCATGCCCAGGGTCTCGACCACGTCCTCGATCTCGAGCGTGGCGTCGCCGCGCCAGCGGCCGTCGCCGAGCGGTTCGAGTTCGCCGCCCAGTTCGTCGCTCTCGTCGCGGATGTCGCCGATCAGCTCCTCGAGCAGGTCCTCGAGCGTGACGATCCCCTCCACGCCCCCGTGCTCGCCCACCACCACGGCCAGGTGGAAGCGTCCGTGCTGGAAGCGCCGGAAGAGCACGGCGGCGGGCAGGGTCTCGGGCTCGAACACCGCCTCGCGCATGAGATCGCCGACGGCGAGTCCGGACGGATCCTGCTCGAGGGTGAGCAGATCCTTCAGGAGCAGCACGCCGACCACGTCGTCGTGTCCCTCGCGGACCACCGGCAGACGGCTGCGTCCGGACTCGTGGAAGACCTCGAGCGCGCGGTCGAGCGTGACCGACTCCGCCACGGTGACCATCTCCACCCGCGGCGTCATGCAGCGGCCGATCGGCACGCCGGTGAAGCGCAGGATGCGCCGCAGCACGCGGCCCTCGAAGCGCGTCAGGTCGCCTTCTTCACGCGCGACGTCGACCAGCGTGCCGAGCTCGTCGCGCGACAGCGGCTCCGGACCGCTGGTGCCGCGGGAGGCCAGTGACGCCAGGGCCTCCAGAGCCTTCTGCACCGGACCGAGCACGAAGCCCAGGGCCGTGAGCACCGGCGCCGCGTTCACGGCCAGGAACCGGCGGCGGCGCAGTCCCAGGGTCTTCGGGACGATCTCGCCGAAGAGCAGCAGCAGGACGGTGGCCACGGGGATCGCCACTGCCAGGCCCGCCGCTCCCACCGCATGGAGCGCGACCGACGTCACGAGCACCGACACCACCGTGTTCACGACCATGTTGGCGAGCAGGATGGTGACGAAGGTCCGCTCGGGACGACGCGCCAGAGCGGCGGCCTGCTTCTCGCGGCGTCCACGACCGGCGAGATCGTCGAGTTCGACGTCGCTCAGGGCGAACAGGGCCGTCTCGCTGCCGCTGAAGAATCCCGACAGGAGCAGCAAGGCGACGAGCAGCAGGGCTTCGAACACGGGACCGCCCGGGCGGTGTGGAGGAGACGGGACACGTTGACACGCCGCGGGGGCGGGTCCACCCTTCGCGGCGCTCGGTGCCGTCGGGCGACGGCGCGCGGGCGAGCAGATCACGATTCCCTGCCACGGACAAGTCCCCGTGCACGCCGCTGCCCCCCATTCAGTGCACCGCACGCTGGTGATCCGCTTCGGTGCACTCGGCGACCTCGTCCTCGCCACCGCCCTGCTGCCCGGCCTGCGCCGGCAGCGGCCGTCGACGCACGTCACCTGGGTCACCAAGGAGATCTGGGCGCCCCTGCTGGCCCACGACCCGCGGATCGACGCACTGGTCACCCTCGGACCGGGCGAATCGCTGCGCTCACTGCCGAGTCGACTGGACGACCACGGCTTCGAGCGCGTGATCGACGCGCACTCCAACCTCCGCAGCCGTCTGCTCACCGCGCAACTGCCGCCCGCGCCGACCGTACGTCTGCACAAGGACACCTTCGCACGCTGGCTGCTCGTGGCCGGCGGACCGCAGTTGGCCTCGCTCGACCGGCGGCTGGTGGATCGCTTCCGCGCGCTGGTGCCCGCGAGCCGCCCCACCGACCGCCCGCGGATCGTGGTGGGAACGCGACCGCGTGCGCGTGCGTCGGTAGCCATGGAGGACGACGGACCCTGGCTGGCCGTCGCGCCCGGGGCCAAGCACCCGGCCAAACGCTGGCCGGCCGAACGCTTCGCCTCGGTGGCGCGCGCCCACGCCGACCGTCACGGCGCCCGCGTGCTGGTCCTGGGCGGACCCGACGACCGGGCCGAGATGCGCGTGGTCGAGAGTGCGGTACCCGGCGCGCTCGTGTGGCCCGCCGACGGTCCGCTCGACGAGGTGGCCGCCGCGCTCGAGCGCTGCGACCTGCTGCTGGCCAACGACAGCGGCCTGGTGCACCTGGCCGAGGCCGTGGGCACGCCGGTGGTCGCGGTCTTCGGGCCGACGGTGCGCGCCTGGGGCTACTTCCCGCTCGATCCGCGCAGCCGTGTGGTCGAGAAGGACGTGGCGTGTCGTCCCTGTTCGAAGGCGGGCGAACGGCCGTGCCGTCAGCCCGAGACCTGGTGTCTGACCCGGTCCACCGTGGACGAGGTCACGAGCGTGGTGGAGGACGCATGGAGCGCGAACGCGAGCGACCGTCGCTTCCGGTGATCGCCTGGCTGGCCTACAACGCACTGGTCGTGCCCGTGTTCATCGGCGCGATGCACCTGGGCCGGTTCTTCGACGACAAGATCCGCGAGGGCATGGACGGCCGCCGCCGTCTGTGGAATCGCCTCGACGTGCTGGGCGAACGTCTGCAGGGCTGCGTGTGGGTCCACGCCTCGAGCGCCGGCGAGTACGAGCAGGCGCGGCCGGTGATCCGCGCGCTGCGCGAACGCTTCGACGTGCCCGTGCTGCTCACGGTGTTCAGCCCGTCGGGCCACGCCCACGCCACGCAACACCCCGAGGCCGACGCCGTGGAGTACCTGCCGCTGGACTCCATGCCCGCCGCCGAACGCATGCTCGGCCGCCTGCGTCCACGCGCGCTCGTGTTCGTGCGCTACGACTGCTGGCCCAACCTGGTGTGGTCGGCCGTTCGCCGTGGCGTGCCCACCGTGTTGCTCGGCGGGTCGTTGCACGCGCGCAGCCAGCGTTTGAACTCGGTCGCACGGCCCTTCTTCGAGTCGGTGTACCGGCAGTTCGACGCGATCGGCGCCGTCGACACCAGCCACGCCGCGCGCTTCCGCAGCGCACTGGGCGTCGCCGACGAACGTGTGAGCGTCACCGGCGACACGCGCATCGACCAGGTGAAGCGCCGCTTCGACGACGCGGCCGACGCTCCCGTGGCCCGCGCGCTGCAGGACACCGGATGGCGCTACGTGGTGGTCGGCAGTTCGTGGCCCGCCGACGAAAAGGTGTGGGTGAATCCCGTGCTCGACGGTCTGCGGGCGCGATCGGAGTGGGGACTGGTCGTCGCCCCGCACGAGCCCACGCCCGAACACCTCGAGGCCCTCGAGCGTCGCATCGCCGACGCGGGCCTGGACTCCACGCGCCTGAGCGAGCTGGTCGAACTGCGCAGCGGCGAAGCGCGCGGCACCGAGGTCGACCGCGATCGCTGGCGCGTGATCCTGGTCGACGGGGTGGGTCTGCTGGCGTCGATCTACCGCGCGGGATCGATCGCCTATGTCGGTGGCGGGTTCACCACCGGCGTGCACAACGTCATGGAACCCGCGGTGTGCGGCCTACCCGTGCTGTTCGGCCCGCGCCACACCAACGCCGTCGAGGCCGGGCTGTTGATCGAACGCGGCGGCGGTCGTGCCGTCGAGGACATCGCCGCCTTCCGCCGCGAGCTGGCCGGTCTGTTCGACGACGACGAGCACCGCCAGCGCGCCGGGACCCAGGCCGCGCGTCTGGTCGAGGACCAGGCGGGAGCGACCGAGCGCAGCGTCGAGCTGCTCGCGCCCTATCTGTCGCGGTAGGGAATCGGATCGACCACGCCCGCCCGTTCGAAGCCGCGCAGACGCAGGCGGCAGCTCTCGCACGTGCCGCAGGCGACGTCGCTCTCGGTGTAGCACGACCACGTCAGGTGCAGCGGCGCGTCGAGTTCGGTTCCGCGGCGCACGATGCCCGCCTTGTCGCGGTGCAGGACCGGCGTCTCGATGCGGATGCGCGTGTCGGGCCGCGTGCCCGCGTCGACGGCGCGCGCGAAGGCCTCGAAGAACTCCTGCCGGCAGTCGGGGTAGCCAGAGCTGTCCTCCTCGACCGCGCCCACGTACACCGCGGTGGCGCCGAGCGCCTCGGCCCACGCGCAGGCCACCGACAGGATCTGCCCGTTGCGGAAGGGGACGTACGTGATGGGGATGGCATCGCCCGGGTCGGTGGGTGGGGTCGCAGCGTCGGACTCGGTGGTCGGGACCGCTGCGTCCGTGGTGGGCATCGCTGCGCGCGGGTCCGTGGTCGGCACCTCGAGCGACGTGTCCGTGAGCGCCGAACCGCCGATCGCGCGCAGCGCGGGCTGTTCCACCGCCAGTCGTTCGCGCACGCCGGCGTGATCGCAGATCGCGTCGAAGGCCTCGCGTTCCCGCGCCGAGGTGCGCTGTCCGTAGGTGAAGTGCAGCGCCGCGACTGCACCTTCGCGCGCGAGCGCTTCGTACAGCGTGACGCAGGAGTCGAGTCCACCGCTCAGGCACACCACGGCGTTCACCTCGGCGCTCATACCCCGCGTTCCACGCCCGGCCAGAGGATCTTGTGTTCCTGCAACTGCAGCGTGGCCGGCAGGCCGTCGTCGAGCATCCACGCCGCGAGTTCGGCCGGATCGAGATCGCCCCACACCGGACTCAGCAGGACGACGGCGACCCGTTCGGCCAACCGGAGTTCGGCGATCCGTCCCTTCGCCCATTCGTAGTCGTCGCGGTCCGCCACGACGATCTTGACTTCGTCGGTCGGCCGCAGCGCGTCGAAGGTCTCGGTGTGGTTGCGCGCGACCTCGCCGCTCCCCGGGCCTTTCAGATCGAGGATGCGCACCACCCGTTGGTCGACCCCGCGCGCGTCGAGCGCGCCGCTCGTCTCGAGCACCACCTCGAAGCCCTCGTCGCACAGTCGGGTCATGAGATCGTGCACCGATTCCTGCGCCAGCGGCTCGCCGCCGGTGACGCACACCAGCGGTGTCGGATGCGCGCGCACCTCGTCGAGCACCGCGTCGACCGAGCGCTCCGTCCCCGCCCCGAAGGCGTAGGCCGTGTCGCACCACACGCACCGCAATGGACACCCCGCCAGGCGCACGAACGTGCACGGCCGCCCGCGGCGTGTTCCCTCGCCCTGGATGCTGTAGAAGATCTCTTCGATGCGCATGGCGTGGGGAGGATAGGGCGGGGGCGGGGATGGGGCCACTGGGAGTGTGTCTTGGTCGGCTTCCGCGGCGGAAGTGAGGCGCGGGGTGACAGGTGGGGACGTTCCGCGGTGGAATCGCGGGCTTCCACGGCGGAAGCGGAGGCGTCACTTCCCGTCGAGCAGCCGCGGAAGCACGCCACCCGGGCGCCCGAAGTGCGGGACGGTCTCGCCGTCCGGCCCCGGCTGCACGAACCGACGGGTCTGCGGATCGAAGTACAGGCAACCCGCCTCCTGCGGTGGTCGGGATCGCACGAAGTCCTCCGCCTCGTCCAGTGCCTGCAACCACGAGGACTTCAGTCGGCGCAGATCGATCGGCTCCAACAGGTGCAGCCGGGCCAGGTCCTCTTCGCGCACCCTGCCCCGGCGACGGAGGAGTTCGAGGAGCGACAGCGGTGAGAATCCAGGGTCCTTCCCCGAGGCGGCCCAGACGAGTGCGCCCAGCGGGAGTTCGGACTCGTGAAGGTGCATCACGTCGAGAAGGTCGCGAGGTTCGTCGCGACCGGCGAGAGCCAGCACCTTGTTCGTGGCCACGTCGACCGGATGGAGCTGGTACCCGAAATCCGCGCTGTGGATCACCGGCATGAAGCGCCACGACGAATCGTGCGACCACTCGATCTTGGTCGTGTCGTCAGCTCGACGCACGATCGCGCGCACGTAGCCGGGCTGGCTGATCTCTTCCTCGACGCTGCAACCGGCTTCGACGAGCGTCGTACGATCCGCGGCGAAGGCAGAGGCGACGCGCTCCTCGCTGTCGTGGAAGAAGTCGAGGTCATGACTGTACCGCAGAGTGTTTGGCGAAGAGAGGAGCGCGGCCCCTCCGGCAAGGTGGCTGTCCTCGCTCCGATTCCCGGCGAGCAGACGCCCGAGCCAGGTCTGGAACGCGGTCAACGGCACAGTCTCGCCCCCACCGCCCAGGCCTCGTCGCCACCGTTGCGCATGAGTTGCTCCGCGACCCAGGGCACGTCGTCGACGCCGATCACGAGATCCGGCGGATATGACCAGAAACACTGGGCGTGGAAGCGTCGGTAGGCCCGGCGTGCCTCACGGACACGGACCATGCGACGGGCCTCGTCCGGACTCAGGGTCCGCCGACTCTTCCGACCGCCGCGGCGGCCGATCTCGGCGAGGTAGGATCGGAGGGTCGAATTCATGGCATGATCATAAGCTGCTTATGATGATTTCGCCAGTCGTCGTTGCTGCTGGGACCGTGACTCCCCCGCGACGGAGGCCGGCGCTTCCGCCGCGGAAGTGGCAGCCGTGAGTGACGGTTTGGGATGTTCCGCGGCGGAAACGGGGACCGGCTCGCAAGCGACCCGCGCGATCCGCACGTCCCGACACCCGCCTCGTCCCGACACCCGCCCCTTGCGATCCATACCCCCTCTAGGTATCCTGGATACCCCTCGGGGTATCGGAGAGGCCACCATGCTCGACGACACGACGAAGAAGAAGGTCCGGGCCCGGCTGCGGCGGGTCGAAGGTCAGCTGGCCGCGCTGCGGCGGATGGTCGACGAGGACGCCTACTGCGTCGATCTGCTCATGCAGATCTCGGCGGCGCAGGGCGCGCTCGGCGCGACCGGACAGGTGATCCTGGGCAAGCACATCGAGACCTGCGTGAGCGACGCCTTCGAACACGGCGACGACGACGACCGCCAGGAGAAGGTCGACGAACTCATGGACGTGTTCGCACGCTACAGCCGGATCGGAGCCCGATGATGTTCGAAGCACTCTGGCAGATCACCCTGGAACTCGCCCCGTGGCTGCTGCTGGGCATGGCGATCGCCGGCCTGCTGCACGGCCTGTTGCCGCCGGACTTCGTCGGACGCCACCTGCGCGGACGCGCCGGCGTGGCCAAGGCCGTGGTGCTGGGCGTGCCGCTGCCGCTGTGCTCGTGCGGTGTGATTCCCACGGGCCTCGGCCTGAAGAAGGACGGCGCGAGCAACGGTGCGTCGGTGGGCTTCCTGATCAGCACGCCGCAGACGGGTGTGGACTCGATCCTGGTGAGCGCGTCGTTCCTGGGCTGGCCCTTCGCGATCTTCAAGGTCGTCGCGGCCGCGGTCACCGGCCTGGTGGGCGGATGGGTCGCCGATCGTTCGACTCCTGCCGCGGCCGCCGACGCCACGGGTGCCGCGTGTTCGACCGGCGGAGGATCGCGCGGACCGCGCGCGATGGTCGACCACGCGCTCGACATCCTGCGCTCGATCTGGCACTGGCTCGCCTTCGGCATCGTCGCCTCGGCGTTGATCACCAGCTTCGTCCCCGACGACTTCTTCGCCGGACTGGCCGAGGCCGGTGCCGTGGTGCCGATCCTCGCCGCGCTCGCCGTGTCGCTGCCGCTGTACGTGTGCGCCACCGCGTCGGTGCCCATCGCCGCCGCGCTCGTCGCCAGCGGCATGCCCACGGGCGCGGCGCTCGTGTTCCTCATGGCCGGACCCGCGACCAACGTCGCCACCATCGGTGCCGTCTACCGCGGGCTCGGGCTGCGTTCGCTCACCGCCTACCTGGTGACGATCATCGGGGGCAGCATCGGCGCGGGACTGCTCTTCGAGTCGCTCGTCACGTCGAGCGTCGAAGGGCCACTGCACATGCACGAGCACACGGCCTGGTGGAGCGTCGCGAGCGCGGTGCTGTTGCTCGGGCTGATGGCCTGGTTCGCCTTCGACGACCTGCGGCGCCGCCTCGGGGGATTCTTCGCGAAGCCACAGGACGAGGCCGACGGCGCATCGGTCGAGGTTCCGGTCGAGGGCATGACCTGCAACAACTGCGTGGCCAACCTCGAGCGGGCACTGCGCCGCACCGAGGGAGTGACCGGCGTGAACGTCGAGCTCGAGCCCGGCCGGGCGGTGGTGCAGGGTGCGGTGGATCGTGCCGCCGTGGCACGCGCGGTGGCCGATGCGGGGTTCACGGTTCCGGGGCCGGCCTAGGGGTTCCCGCTCACGATCGCTTCCACCTCGATCCTCGGGATCCCTGCATCACTCCCGGGCATTCTCGCGCCGATGGCGCCCACTGGGAGGATCAGCCGGGAGAGCCCACGCGCACGGACCGGGCACCACCGTCGCCGGATCTGCACTATCTTCGTCGGGTCTGTCACCATGGAGCCCCCCGTCGACGTATCCCTCTCCGAGCCGGCCGCGCGGCGGACGGTTTCGCGACCGCCGAAACGCGGCGAGGGCCACCGAGAGAGCGAGCGAACCGTGAATCCGCGACGCACTTCGCGCGACATCCGACACCGGGTCCTGTTGTCTCGTGCTCGCGCGGGTCACGAACAGTCGTTCCGTGCGCTCTTCCGGGCGCTCTATGCCCCGGCGTACGGTTATGTCCGCCGACGCATCGACGACGAGGGCGATGCCGAGGACGTCACCGCACGGGTGTTCCATCGGTTTCTCGAACAACTCGATCGCTTCGATCCGGAGAAGGGGAGTGTCTGGACCTGGATCATGACGCTCGCCCGTCACGCGGTCATCGACCACTGGCGCGCGCGGCGATTCGAGACGGAGTCCATCGAACCCCTGATCGATGTCCTGGCCTGCGGTGCCGACACGCCGCTGGAGCGACTGGTTCGAGACGAAGACGACCGACTCCACCACCCCCTGCTCCGCGAGGAATCCGACGACGTCCGGGAGATCCTCGCGCTGCACCTGGTGGAAGGCATGACGTACCGGGAAGTGGCCGGGGTCGTCGGATCGAGTGAGGCCGCGGTCAAGCAGAAGTCCTCGCGCGCGCTGCGGCGGCTACGCTCGAAGCAGGCCACGCTCCGACGCGAGAAGCCGGACGAGATCGCCCCCGAGGGCACCACCTGAGCGGTCCACGCCCTCGGACGCGGTTCCGTTCCACCAGGGAGGTCACGAGTCATGGATCAGCGTCATTCGCATCGCGATCGACTCGAAACGGAACTCGTCGACCGTTATCGAATCCAGCGGGCACACGCGAGCCCGGGCACGCTCATGGGAATGCCGGTCCGGACACTTCGTCGGGCCACGCTCGGACTCGTCCTCGTGATCGGCGCGGTGGCGTGCACGACGCCGACGACGACCGACATGGAAGTGGGCACGCAGCTCGACTTCACGATTCCGGCCGGGAGCGACGAGGCCGCGGTATCGACCGTGATGGACGACCTCGACGCGATCATCGGCGACGCCAGCGCGCGCGCCCACGCGGACGATGTCGCGGTGATCCTGCGGTCACTCGGCAACGGGACGCACGAGGTGCGCCTGACGCTCTGGGGTGATCGCGTCGACACCGAGGCCCTGCGCGCCGACCTGGCGTCGCGATTCGTCGCCCTGCGCGACGCCGACGTCACGATCGAGCGACTGCACACCGAGGTCCAGGAATCCCTGTTCGCGAAGCTGAGCCGCGAGGTGTTCGCGATCGAGGTTTCGGGTGCGAGCGACGAGGAGCGCCGTGCGGCGATCATGCAGCAGCTCCACGATGGGGGTCACGGCGACGTCAGCGACGTCCGTGTCGAGACCGGCGGGGGTCGACAGACGTACCAGATCGACATCGAGGGCGACGGTTTCACGGAGGAGACCACCATCCGGATCCTCGGTGACGAGGCGCCCACGTCGATCGAACTGCCGACCGGCGAAGTCGAAGGCAAGGGCACGGTCGAGGCCATCGAGGTGAGGAAGAAAGGCCCGGAGTAGGGCATTGCTCACAATCCGGGCAAGTGTGCTTCGCCGCACGCGACCCAGCCACCCACGAACCAGGAGTCCCATGGTCCACTTCGTTCTCACGCTCGTCCTGCTGTGCTCCCCCGCCGCCCTGACCCCACTGGCCCGTTGCGCGGCCGTCGCGAGCCCGCGGGATCCAGCCACCGTCGCATCGCCCGACGCCGCCACCATCGGCGCGCGGATCGACCGCTACCTGTCGGCCATGGAGGCCTTCGGGTTCTCCGGGTCGATCCTCGTGGCCCACGAGGGAGAGGTCGTCCTGCGGGCGGGCTACGGGCTGGCCGATCGCGAGGCGCGCCGACCCTGTACGCCCGAAACGGTCCAGAGCCACGGCTCGATCACCAAGCAGATGACCGCGGCCGCGATCCTGTTGCTCGAGCAGCGGGGCGAGCTGTCGGTCGACGACACGCTCGATCGCTTCTTCGACGACGTGCCCGCCGACAAGCGCACGATCACCCTGCACCAGCTCCTCACGCACACCGCGGGCCTGCACGGCGGCATCGGAAGCGACGAAGATCCGATCGGAGCCGACGCCTACGTCGCGCGCGCGCTGGCCGAACCCCTCGCGCGCGTGCCGGGAACGGACTACGGCTATTCGAACATGGGGTATTCGCTGCTGGGGATCGTGGTGGAGCGCGTGTCGGGGCAGGACTACGAACAGTTCCTGCGCGAGGAACTCCTGCTGCCCGCCGGCATGCGTGACACCGGCTACGTATTGCCCGCGTGGAACGAAGACCGCCTCGCGAAGGGCTACCACAGGGGCGAGCCGTGGGGCCGGGTGTACGGACGCGGATGGCGCGACGACGGGCCGGGCTGGCCCCTGCGCGCCAACGGCGGAATCCACACCACCGTCGACGACATGTACCGATGGTTGAACACGGTCCGTGGCGAGGGAGCGCTCGACGCCGAGACCGCGCGCCGCTGGACCACGGGCGTCGTCGACCAGGGCTACGCCTATGGTTGGGTGGAACGGGACACGGAGTGGGGAACGATGATCTCCCACAGCGGCAGCAATCGGATCTTCTCGGCCGACTACGTCTGGCTGCCCGAAATCGAGTTCTTCGTCTACATCCAGGGCAACACGTCGACGGTTCCGGCCGACCGGCAGCGTGGGCGTCTGCTCGACGCGGCCTTCGATCCCGCCTTCTCGATGCCGCCACTCGTCGACCCCGCCGACGACGCGCGGCCGGAGGTGGCAGCGGAGAGGGTCGGGACGTACCGCCTCGGCGAAGGATCGCTCGAGGTGACGGCCGACGACACGCGGTTGATCGCGAAGCTCTGGGGTCAGTCGACCCTGGACCTGCTGTTCGATTCCACCCATGCACAACGCGCCCGGGCCGGCGAATTGAACGGACGAGTACGTGAGGCGATGGAAGGCCTGGAGGCAGGACGAGAGGATGCCATTGCGACGTTGATCGGCCCCGACGAGGACGCCGTCGAGGCCACCCGTCCGTTCCTCCAGCGCATCGAGCAGATCGGCGATCTCGAGGAGCTGCACGTGATCGGCTCCTTCGAGAACACGCCGGGCTCGCGCCTCGCGCAGTACGGACCGTGGACCACCTTCGTCTACGCGGAATTCGCGAACTGGAACCAGTACTGGAACCTGATCTGGAACGAAGACGGCACCCATCGCGGGAACGCGAGCGGCCCGTGGCCGTCGTTCACCCTGGTTCCGGTCGGCGAAGGCCGTTACCGCGCCGTGCAGCAGGAGACTCCGTGGCGTACCGTGGACCTGCGTTTCGAGGACGGGTGTCTGGTGGTCGGAACGCAACGCGCCTGTCCGGAGGAGTGAGCGCGCGGCTCGAGAACGGCGATCCCTGCTCCGGGGGTCGTGCTGCGACGCGGCGACCGGGACGGACAGCAGGGCGTTTTTTGTCGCCCTTCTTTCCTCACCGATGCGGTACGCTCGCTCGTCGCGTCCGGACTCGATCCGGGCAACCCGTACCCAAGCCCGGAGGCTTTCATGCCCCGCTCGGTCTTCTTCTTGCTGCTCGCCGCGCTCCTTCTGGGCGTCGCCCCGCCGGCGACGGCTCAGCTGTATCTCCGCCTGGCGGGTGAGACGCAGGGGCCCATCGACGGCGACGTCGACCTGGGGCCACTCACGGGCACCATCGCCACCACCAGCTTCCAGGTCGGGTTCTTCGTGCCGATCGATCCCTCGACGGGACTCCCCAGTGGGCCCAGTCAGACCTCGGAGTTGTCGATCACCAAGCAGACCGACGTGGCGACGATCCCGATCCTCCGGGCGTTCGGGAACGCCGAACGCATGACCACGTGCTTCCTGGAAGCCTTCCGCCCCGACGACGTGGGAGGGTCCCAGCTCTATCTGCGTATCACGTTGACCGACGCCCGCATCACTTCCTGGTCCGTTTCCGGGGCGGCGGACGGAGCTCGCGCCGTCGAGGCCCTTTCGCTCACCTACACCGGATTCGAGTGGAGGGACTTCGACACCGGCGAAGTCTACACCGACACCGGCGGAGCGTCGTCGGTCCTGCCGGACGCGCTCGCGGAGAACGTCGCGGTGGCGTCGATGCCGAATCCCACGTCGGGGGCGACGGACTTCCGCTTCCGGGTGCCGGAACAGGGCTCGGTCGCCATCGATGTCTTCGACTTCCGCGGCCGGCACGTCGTGACGGTCTTCGAGGGCGAGACCCGCGGATCGGAGGGCAGCATCTCCTGGGACGGACGCGACAGCGTCGGACGTCCCGTCGCCAGCGGGGTCTACCTCGTGAAGATGCGCTCCGGCGCCTGGCTGACCACCCACAAGATGTCGGTGATGCGATGAGTGCGCGCCGAGACACCCACACCCGCCCCATGGAGGCGCCCGTGCTTCGCATCTTCGCTCTCGTCGTCCTGATCCTCCTGACCGCCGTGCCGGCGACCCACGCCCAGATCTTCCTCGATCTCGATGGGCGCTTCCAGGGACCGATCGACGGTGACGCGACCTTCCCCGGCGAGGAGGGGACGATCGAGATCACGTCGTTCCAGTGGGGAACCGGTCGTGCCATCGAGCCGGACGGCGGACCCGCCGGTCCGATCTCCAGCGCGGACCTCTTCCTGAGCAAGGCGTGGGATTCCTCGTCGATCAAGCTCCTGAGGGCCCAGAGCAATGCAGAGGAGTTCAGCCGGTTCGTCCTCCACGTGTACGAGCCCTTGCCGAAACTGACGACCGGCGAGAGCGACGCGCTCGGGCGTCGCATGTTCCCGCCGGGGGTCTACATGGCGATCGAACTGGTCGGGGCCAGGCTGTCGAGCTACAACGCCTCGAGTGGAGAGGTCGGTCCGGCCGCCGAGAGCCTCGGCCTGGCCTACGATTCGATGCGGATCTTCTACGGCCCCAACGCGGACCTGTACGTCGACTCGCGGCGGACCCCGGCCCGAATGGCCTTGCCTGCGGTCGACGCATCTCCTCCCGGGTCGCGGCCGGCGGCGACGAGCAACGGATTCGACTTCGTCCTGCCCGAAGGCGGCGGCATCGGGATCGACGTCCACGACGCGAACGGCCGGCGGGTGGCAACGGTGATCGGTGACGACACCGACCGCGCCGACGGCGTCGTCCGCTGGGACGGAACGGACGACGCGGGTCACCGGCTTCCTCCGGGCGTGTACGAAGCGAGGATCCGGACCGCCGATGCCGAGATCACGCGGCGCATGGTGATCGGCGACTGAGAGGTGCGGCCGAGAGTTTCGCCCGTGCCATGCAACGCCGTCGATTCCTTGTTATCGTCCTGCGCCTCCCGGCGCGAGGTTCGGATGCCGGGGAGATCCTCCTCCCGAGGGAATCGAATCGCGAGTGGTGAGCACGTTCCGTGGATCCGGACTCCTGGACACGCCTGGAAAGCGCGTCCACGCGGCGATGATCGTCTTCGCCCTGGTCTACCTGGTCGGCCACCTCGCACTGGGGGCGTGGCTGTGCGGCCTGCTCGTGCAGGCCCACTCTCCGGTCATCGCGCTCATGGTCGCGGTGACCGTGATCGTCGCGCTCGGCAACGTGTTCGTCGCCGCGCCCCTGTGGGTCTACGCGGGCGTCGCGCTCGTGCGCGGGCCGCGGCCGATCGTCGAAGCCCCCGAGCCGGTCGAGGAAGAACGGCTGCCCCGGATCATCGTCCAGGTGCCCGGACGCAACGAACCGACCGATCTCGTGGTTCGCAGCATCGATTCCGTCCTGAACGCCGACTATCCCTCCGAACGGATCGCGGTGCAGTTCGTCGACAACAGCGACGACGACCGTTGGCAGGAGGTCCAGGGGATCTACGCCGACGATCCGCGCGTGCAGGCCGTGCATCGGGAGGGCACGGTCGGATTCAAGGCCGGCAACCTGAACCGTGGCTTGCGCATCATCGAGGAGGATCTTCGCGGGCAGGACGTCCTGGTCGGCCTTCTGGACGTGGGCGACACCTTCGCACCGAAAGTGCTGCGTCCGATGGCCACCGAGTTCGTGCGCGACCCGAAGCTCGGCTTCGTGCAGGGCATGTTCCGGATCGGCAATCCCCGCGACTCGATCATCAACTGGTCGGACAGCCACGTCGGTGACGCGGCGCGCCGCTTCACCGAGGGCTACATCGCGCACTACGGTATCCCGACGATGAACGGCCACTGCGCCCTGCTGCGCCTGCCTGCGATCGAAGAGATCGGAGGCTGGAACGAGGCCCGGGTCGCCGAGGACTGGAGCACCGGGATCACGATGATGATCAAGGGCTGGCGGGGGAAGTGGGTCGACTACGCACCCGACGATCCAGCCATGGTGTCGACCGAACTGAGCCCTCCCCACGTCGCCGGACAGCAGAAGCAGAAGCGCCGGTGGGCCACCGGCGGGACCGAACTGGCCAGGCTCCACCTCGTCGAATGGTTGCGTTCGGACCTGCCGTGGAACATGCGTCTGTCGCTCTTCCTGCGCTTCGCCGCCAACGCGAGCGTCCTGCCCGGGCTGGTCGCGCAGTTGCTGTTTCCGCTCTGGATCCTGTTCGTGCTGACGGGCGATGTGTCGCGAAGTGTGCTGGGCTTCGGCATCGTGTCCGTGGTGTTGCAGAGCCCGTTCCTGGTGATCAACAGCGCGTCGGCGATCAACTACGTCCGCGGGGGGGACCCTTCGAAGGCCCTGCGCGTGTTCGTCGCCTACCCGGTGCAGGCCCTGTGGCGTCTTCCGCTGTTCGCGCACGCGGGGATCGGCGTGGCCGAGGGACTGCACCGCGGCCTGAAGGACTTCGTGATCACGCCGAAGGGTGCCCACGGCACGTCGATCGGGGGCATCGTCCGGGCGCAGAGCCTGGTGCTCGTGGTCTCGTTCGTCACGGCGTTCCCACTGTTGATCGCGCTCACGGCCTTCGGCGGCGAGCTCGACCCGACGCTGATGGCCACCGTCGCACTTCCCGTGCTGACCCTCGCCGCGCTCTTCCTGGTACCGATCACCGAGTACGTCCGGCAGACGATCCTGCCCCTTTTCCGGCTGCCGCGGACCGTCTACGCCGATGGCCGTCGCGGCCTGTGGGCACCGTCGGGATGGATGGGCAACTTCGATGCACTCACCGTGGACCCGGTGTGTACCGAATCACCGCACAGCGGCCCGACCTGCCTCGAAGTCACCTACTCGAGCCCGGACGGCTGGGTCGGTGTCGTGTGGCAGCATCCTGCCAACGACTGGGGCGATCGCCCGGGGGGCCTGGACCTGACGGGCGCCAAGCGCCTGACGCTGTGGGCACGCGGCGCAGAGGGCGGCGAGATCATCGACTTCGGCATCGGTCTGCTGGGACGCGGCAAACTCTATCCCGACACCGTCCGGGAGGTCCTGAAAGGCGTCGCGTTGACACGCGAGTGGCAGCGCTACACGATCGAGTTGAAGGGTCGAAACCTGACCCAGGTCAAGTCGCCCTTCTTCTGGCGACTCGAGGGTCAGGGGCGGCCGATCACGTTCTATCTGGACGACGTGAAGTTCGAATGAGGGCCGGTCCGGTAGGCCCCGATGAAGACGAATCCGCTTGGGAGACCTGGCGCCCTCATGACGTTCTGCCCTCGCGGAGATCGGGTCTCAGTCCTCGATCGAGAAGAGTTCCTCGACCGTGGTGTCGAACTCGCGTGCGATCAGCAGCGCGATGATGGTGGACGGAACGAAGCGCCCCACCTCGATCGTGCTGATCGTCTTGCGGGAGACGCCGATGCGTTGGGCCAGATCGGTCTGACTCCACCGTTTCTCGGCGCGGAAGACGCGAATACGGTTCCGGAGACGGACCTCACGCATGATCGTCTTCCGGGATGCCGTCTTCGTCCTCCGAGCGGTTGAGGACGAAGAACACGACCCCGTGCACCAGCGACATCACCGCGAGCACCGTTTGCAGGAAGAACTCGGCGGGCAGGCCGGTGTCGGTCGCCGATCTCGGCGGGAGTGGGGAGTGCGTGTGCGTCCAAGGATCCTCCTCGGGGGCCAGGGGCAGGGGGCCACGGACTCGCCGGGGCCAAGAATTCACGGACATCTTAACGATACCCTTAGGTGTCATTATATAACCAAAAGGTGTCGCTTCAAGAGTCCGCGCCGCACTGCCCCGGAGCAGCGCTCTTCACGGGGAGCGTCGGTGGCGGGACCCTCGGCCCGCAGCTCCACGGCCTGCTGCGGTCGGACGCGCGCTCGTCGGCATCGGACTCAGTGCTCGGCGTGGTCTGCCGACGGGACCGGAGCGCTCACGGTGGCCTCGGGTCCGTAGATCGCCACGGGAAAGAGGAGAGGGAGAACGTCCCCCGCGATCTGACGCCGTTTGTAGGCCCGGTGCGAGGCGCCGTGGTCGTCGTGGAGCGTCGCCAGATAGGACTCGACCGGGTAGATCTGGAACTCGGCCGCGACGTGATAGGAGGTGCTCCCGTCGACCCCGGCGACGAGGAGGTCGGCCGTGTACTTCAGCACTTCGAAGCCCCGCGCCGAGCGGCCCGACAGCAGACCACGATCGCCTTCGCCGACCAGCGTGTCGGTTCGATCGCGGATCCACAGGGGGCCTCCACAGAGATCGACGAGGCGACGCTCGAGGGCGTAGGCCTGCGCGTGGCTGCCCACGATGAACAATGCGCCCAGCACGTCCTGCACCGCACCGGGGTCGCCGAGACCGCGGGCGAGCATCTTCGACACGATCGACCCACTGCGCCGGCGCGCGGTGGATCGGCCGGGCGTATCGGGACCGGGACTCCGCGAAGGCATCTCGTGCGGAGCGCAGGTCATCGGATCACGCTTGAAGCGCACGTGATGGTGGAAGATCTCGATCGGTTCCTCACCGCGCCGCGCCGGGAGGACCCGCACCTGGAAGTGCCAGCACTGCGCATCGGCGCCGGACGCGTGGATCCTCTCCAGTCTCCCGGCGCCCGCACGATCGGGCACGAACCGGCAGCAGACGTCGACGCCACCGCCGACCTCCGCACCGCCGAGGAGATTGCGTTCCAGGTGCTCCGCGATCAGATCCTTGTGTCGCTGCCCGTCACGCACCGAGGGCCAGTGATCGATCGCGAACAGGAGTCTGGCCAGGTAGAGCTTCCGCTGTGCCTCGAAGCGGATCCGTGGCGCCCCGTGGCGGAAGCAGGCCTGGAGCAGCGAGCGCGCGTCCCGCATCGCGCGCACCTCGGGCCGGACCTCCAACTCCCCGGCCGCGGCACCGGGGACGAACTCGAGCAGGTCGTCGAGATAGGCGTCGGCGTCGACCAGACACGCCGCGAAGGCCGCGACCTCGCGATCGGCACCCCGGCCGTCGGACGGTAGACGCGCGAAGAGATCGTGCTCGGTGATCTCTTCGCGCCCGAGCCGACGGGAGAGCGATCTCCAGAATCGCACCGCCCCGGGATCGGTCCGCGGCAGGAAGGGGTCGAGCAGTCGGTGCACCGGAGGAACGACCGTCGAAGGCCGGACCCGGTGGGCAGAGTGCTCGGACGACCGGCCTCGATCATCGGGACTCATTGTCGTACCGGCCAGCGCTGGGATCGTTGCGCAGACTCGTCAGGAACTCGTCCAGAGGGCGATCGGCCCCGGGATAGCGCGCGGTGACGTCGCCGCCGTTCTCGAGCTTCAGGACACCCCGGGGGCAGACCGCGGCACAGACGCCACAGCCGACGCACGAGGCCCGGACGATGTTCTCCCCCCGCTGCGCGTAGGCCCTGACGTCGATTCCCATCTCACAATAGGTCGAGCAGTTGCCGCACGACATGCACTGGTCGCCATTGGTCGTGATCCGGAATCGCGAGGCGAACTTCTGGAAGATGCCGAGGATCGCGGCCATGGGACATCCGAAACGACACCACACCCGGCTCCCCAGGATGGGGTAGAACCCCACGCCGATCACACCGGCGAACAGGGCCCCGATGTAGAACCCGTACCACTCCCGCAGGCTCGACGACAACGACCCGAAGAGGCCGCCTTCCGTCGCGAAGTCGATCCACAGCGACACGGTGGTCACGGTCACCAGCGCGAGCACCGGGTAGATGATCGCTCGCTCGACCTTCCACGAGAGCGTACTCTTGCTCGAGAGCTGGCGGAACGGATCTCCCATCGTCTCGGCCAGACCACCGCAGCCACACACCCACGAGCAGTACCATCGTTTGCCGTAGCGGTAGGTGAGGATCGGCGTGAGCACGAAGGTCGCGATCGCGCCCCAGAAGATCATGAACACGCCGAGACGCCCGGAATCAAGGATCCATCCCATGCCGGCGCCCGCCGGCCACAGGTACTCGGGCTTCAGCGGCCAGAAGTAGGTGAAGTAGAACTCCGGCTCGTTGAAGGCCTTCAGGATCTGCGGAAGCAGAAAGGCGAAACCGAGCTGGAAGAACATGACCGAAGCGGTCCGGATCTGGTGGTAGCGGCTGTGGCGGTACTTCCCGAACATCCGCACACCGAAGACGAGCACGGCCACCGTGTACAGGAAGCCGTAGAGGAACCACTGGTCGGCGGGTTGCCCTGTGAGCATCCGCGACAGCGGATCGACCAGGTCGATGACACGCGACAGTTGCCCGGGGAACCAGTACAGCAGCACGTAGAATCCGGTCAGCCCTACGCCCAACAGCCACGCGGACAGCCCCCGCGCGCTGATGTGATCGAAGAACACCCCGTCGTGTCGAATTCCCTCGGACTGGGTCCGGTAGCGGTCCCAGAAGTACACGGCCGTCGCGGCACCGAGAACGGTCCACCCCGCCACCAGCATCGCGGGAAGGTCCCACGGACTGCCGGCCGTGGCGCCGAGGACGAGCTCGGTGATCGCGAGGGCGATCGCCGCGAGCGCCACCCGACCCACCAGGGTCCCGTGCGATGGCTTCTGCCTCCGTGGCGGTCGCGAGAAGCCTTCGGCCTCCTCGTCGAAGTCGTGCTGAAGCATCCGCGCGTCGATCATGCCATTGCTCCCTGGAATTGCTCGCGGAGGGATCTGCGGATCTCGGACTCGTGCCGGACGAAGAACTCGGGATCGAAGTTGCCCTCGTGCAGGTGGTCGAGCACGTACTCCACGTCTCGTCCGTCGCGGATCCATTGCTCGCAGGTCCGGTGTCGGTATCGGATCCCCATGAAGTTGAGACCGGTCACGCTCCCGGCGACGTGGACGATCCGCACTGCGTGCATCCCGTCGTCGTGCTCCCAGTAGAGGTTCTGCTCGCCGTCGACGTTCAGGTTCACCCGCCCGTAGACCTGGTACTCGAGATCCAGGAACTTCGCGGAGTTGTACCAGGTTGCGGGCTCGTATCGACGTTCTCGTCCGGCGATCACGTCGCCCACCACCTCGCCCTGTGCCTTGCCCGTGTACCACACCTGCTGGATGAGATTACGCCCTTCGGTGCCGTCGTCGATTTCGGCACAGTCACCGGCCGCGAAGACGTTCTCGACGTTGGTCCGCAGGGAGGGGTCGACGATGATTCCGCGGCCCGTCGCGATCCCGGTGTCGCGCACGAGGTCGAGGTTCGGCGAGACACCCGCCGTCAGACCCACGACTTCACAGGCGATCACGTCGTCCTGATCGGTCACCACGGAGGCCACGCGGCCGTCCTCGCCGGCGACGATCTCCCGGAGCTGGGTCTCCAACCGCAGGTCGAAGCCGTGCTCGCGCACGAGGCGGCTGACCATGCGTGCCTCTTCACGCGGCAGCACGTTGTCCCAGTAGTCACGCTCGCGCACGAGGAACGTCACGTCGATCCCCTGCGTGTGCAGCATCTCGGCGAGCTCGATCCCGATCAACCCGCCGCCCACGATCACGGCGCGTCGGCAGTTCCGCGTGTTCTCGTGCAGGAGGCGCAGGTCCATGAGGTCGTACAATCCCTGGACACCCGGGAGATCCTGTCCCGGCCAACCGAACCGGTTGGACTTGCTCCCCGTAGCGATCAGGAGCTTGTCGAAGTCCATGCGACCGCTGCGTTGCAGGTCCAATCGATTGCGCTCGAGGTCGATACCGACCACCCAGTCGCGTACGAGATCCACTCTCTGCTCGCCCCAGAACGTGTCTTCGTAGGGCTTGGTGTCCTGGTACCGCATGTGACCCATGTAGACGTACATGAGCGCGGGGCGCGAGTAGTGGTAGGTGCTCTCGCCGGAGACGATCGAGATCTTCCAGTCCGGCTGGTGTCGTCGAACGCGGAGCGCGGCGGTCACACCGGTGACTCCGTTGCCGACGATGGCGACGTGCATGAACGACTCTCCCTCGACGTGACTTCCGGATCGGACCCGCAAGGAAGGCTACGGGTCGGCAGCAGTGGCGTGACGCTGGGACTCGTGCCACTCGCGCCCACGTCCCTGTGGAGTCGCGTCACCTGCGTTCGGAAGCCGCCGCTCTCGTGGCCGCGGGCGGGCATTCCGGCATCGGGACTCGACGATGCAACGTCTTCGTGGAGATCTTCGCCTGGTCCGCGGCCGCACACGCGGTGCCCGGCGCAGGTCACCTTCGGACTTCAGGGTCGGAGAGCTGCTCCGGCGACGCCGTACACTACCCCTGCTCCTCCACCACTCCCGCCACGACCGTCGACGTGCGCGACTCCGGCCGCCCCCTCTCCGCCCAGTGCAGGATGCCCAGCGCCGTCACGCTGAGCACCGAGTATCCGCCGACGAACGGCACGAGTGTGCCGTCGAGCATCTGCCCGATCGCCCCGCCGAGCGCGACCGCGATCGCAAGCGACAGCGACGCCACGAGTGCCGCCCCGACGCCCGCCACGTCACCCAGGGTCTCCATGGCCAGGGCGTTGATGTTGCCGAAGACGATGCCGACGAAGAAGAAGGCCGCCAGCAGGTACAGCATGAGCGTGACGAAGGGCGGAATGCCCGCATGGGCCAGCGTGACCGCCAGGTACGCCAGCGACAGCACAGAGATCGCCTGCAGGGCCCGGCGCGTGAGGTGGAACATGCCGTGGCGCGACACCAGACGACGGTTCACCAACGCGGCCACGCCGATCGATGCCGCCACCATTCCGAAGTACAACGCGAACAGGTCACCCACGCCGTAGATCCCGACGAAGATCTGCTGTGACGAGCTCAAATAGCCGATGAACGCCCCCGACGACACCCCGGCCGCCGCGGTGAACCCCATGGCACATCGCTGCCGCAGCACGACCCCCGCACTGCGCCCGAGTTCTGCGAACGACAACGGATGCCGCTTTGCCGGCGTGAGCGTCTCGGGCTGGCGCAGCGCGAACCAGGTGGCCACGCCCACCCCGAGCAGCAGGAACACGGCGAAGATCGCCCGCCAGTCGGCCACCGCGAGGACGGCCTGCCCCAGGAAGGGAGCCAGGATCGGCACGAGAATGAACACCGACATGATCGTCGACATGATCTCGGCCATGGCGCGTCCGGCGTAGAGATCGCGGATCAGGGCCATGGACACGCTGCGCGGTCCGGCCACGCCCAGTCCTTGTAGGAAGCGTCCGACGAGCATGGTCGTGAAGGTCTGCGCGAAGAGCGACAGAAGACAGCCCACCGCGAAGACCACCAACCCCGAGAACACCATCGGCTTGCGGCCGGTGCTGTCGGAGATCGGTCCGTAGAGCAGCTGGCCGAAGGCCATGCCCACCATGAGCGTGGTGATCACCTGCTGGGTCCGGTTCGCGTCCGTCACGCCCAGGTCGGCCCCGATGCGCGGCAGTGCGGGCAACATGGCGTCGATCGACAGCGCCACCAGCGAGACCAGCAGCGCGATCATCGCGACGAACTCACCGTGGCTGGGCTGGTGCGGCGGAGCGGCAGGGGACGGGCTCGACGACATTCCACGGCTCGCGGGTGCGGGGAGCGCCGGCGGCACCGGCAGGCCGAGAAGTTCGGTGCGCGGGGCAGGGTCGGCAAGCCCGGGGGTCGGCAGGACGCGAGGGCGGGGAAGGGTGTCCACCGCAGCCGTCCACCATCACCCTCGCCGGGCGCACTGCGCCCTGCTCACGCCGTCGCCCCGATGCGTCGACACGGGGCCGCCCCTCACCCCTCCCGGCTCGACCGTCGGAAGCTCTGCACCCCGTCGACCGGCCCCACCACGACCAGTTCGTCCTCGGGTTGCAGCACGGTGTCCGCGTCGGGCATCTCGACGACCCGCACTCCGCGCTCCGGGTCGCGCCGGGTGATCTGCAGCACGTAGAAGCCCCAGGTCCGCCGGGGCGCGAGGTCACGCAGCGTGCTGCCCGCATAGGTGGGCGGAACGTGCACGCTGGCGACTTCGAATCCCTCGGGCAATTCGACGAAACGGTCGCGCGCGCGATCCCCCACCGGCCCCAGGCGGCTGAGGAGGTTTCCCTCGCCCAGGATCTCCTGCTTGTACACGCCGATCAGGTCGCGCTTGGAGATCCAGCCGACCAGCCGGCGTGACTTCGTGTCGGCCAGCACGGGCAGACGCTCGGAGTTCTGCGACCAGAACTTCTCCATGGTCGTGGCCAGGGTGTCGTCGGGAGTGGCGAACGCGAAGTCGGTCTCGACGAGATCGTGCGCGACCACCACCTCCAACGTGTCGGCGTGCTCGAGCATCTCCTTGATCTCGTGCAACGGGATCGCGCCGACGAAGGCATGGTCGTCGTCGATCACGTACAAGTGATTGAAGCGATGGCGCAGGAAGGCCTCGACGATCGTCTGGAACCGGGCTGCACGGTGCACCGCCTCCGGATCGTCGTGCATGACGTTCCGCACCCGCAGGCTCTTCATGACGCCTTCTTCCGGACCACGCGGCAGGTCCACGCCTTGTCGATTCAGCGCGTCGACGAACAGCGACTCGCGCTTGATCCGGCGGGCGGTGGCATAACTGATGGTACTGACGAGCATCAGCGGCAGGATGATCTGGTACGAGTCGGTCTGCTCGAAGATCATCAGGATCGCCATGAGCGGCGCGTGCGTGGTGCCGGCGAGCACCGCGGCCATGCCCACCAGGGCGTAGGCTCCCGGGGTGGCCGTCGACTCGGGAAAGAAGGAGTGCAGCGCGGTCCCGAAGGCACCGCCCAGCAAGCCCCCCATCATGAGTGTCGGCGTGAACATTCCGCCCGCCCCGCCGCTCGAGCGCGTGAGCACGGTGGCGATCAACTTGGCGAAGGGGAGCACGATCAACAGCTCGATCGGCAGCTGCTCGTTGAGCGCCAGGTTCACGGTCTCGTAGCCGTTGCCGTACACGTGGGGCAACCAAACGCCCATGCCGCCCACCAGCGCGAATCCGATCGCCGGCGCGAGGAAGCGCGGCAATCGCAGGCGCCCGGCACCCTTGTCGCACCACCCGACGGCCCGGATCACGCCGGCCGAGAACACGCCGGCCACCAGACCCAGCACGAGATAGCCGCCGAGTTCGTAGACCGACACGAGTTCGTACTCGGGCACCACGAAGCGCGGCAGCGAACCCATGGCGTTGCGCGCGATCAACGTCGAGATGATCGACGCCACCACCACCGGTCCGAACACGGGCAGCGCCAGGCTTCCGATCAGGACCTCGAGCGCGAAGAGCGAGGCCCCGATCGGCGCGTTGTAGGCCGCCGACAGACTCGCAGCGGCCGCCGCACAGACGAGGATCCGCAGGTCCTGCGGCTCGAGGTGCAGACGGCGTCCCATCCAGGAACTGACCGCCACACCGAATTCCATCATCGGGCCCTCGCGGCCGAGCGAGCCCCCGAAGGCCACGGTCAGGATCCCGCCCGCGGTCCCCGGCGCGTTGCGCCGCAGCGAGATCACACCGTTCTGCAGCGCCAGCGCCTGGATGATCCCCGGTGTGCCACGGCCCTGCATGCGCACGCGCAGGGCCAGACCGAGCAGTCCGAGCAGGAGTCCTCCCGCGGCCGGGATCAACACCCGTTCCTGCCAGCTCGCTTGCATGGCCCCGGCCAGCAGATCGCTGCCGTGGCCCCAGAGCGGTTCCTGCAGAAGGGCGATCAGGTGTGCGATGCCGATCGACGAGAAGCCCACGACCACGCCCACCACGGGGATGAGCACGAGCAGGGCGCTCTCGCTCGGAGTGCGCCGCTCGGTGCCGGCGAGGAGCCGGCGACGGAGCTGGGACAGCCAGGCCCGGGGAGTCTTCATGATCGGGCGCACTCTAGGCGCGGGAGGCGTTCGTTGTCGATCCCGACCGTGCTCGCCATGGGAATGCGCCGCCGGAAGCACAGGTCGCGCCACGGGCGCTTCAGCGAGGGTCGGACCCTCCGGCGGTGGTGGCTCCGACGCGCAGCGCCAGCTCCTCGGCTCGTCGCGTCCAGTCGTCGTCCGCCCCGTGACGGGCCGCCAGGTCGTCGATCAGTCCCTCGAGCTCCGAGGCCGCCGCGGCATCGCGCCCCAGCGCGTCCAGTGCTCCCGCGCGCAGGGTTCGCAGCTCGAGGATCCGTGCGTGGGTCGGTTCGCGCTCCGCGCGATAGGTCGAGAGCGCGGAGTCGACCAACACGAGCGCTTCGGTGGCGTCCCCCACGTCGAGGAGACACTCGGCGAGCTGGAACTGGACGTCGGCGAAGAGCTGATGGTCCTCGCCGAGCACGTCGCGCCGGATCCGGTGCGCCTCGCGTGCGTGGACCACGGCATCGTCGAAACGACCCTGCGCCCGTCGCAATGCGACGACCGACCCGAGCACGCGACTGGTGAGCATGTGGTCGGGACCGACCGCGCGCAGCGTGACCTCCAAGCCCTTCTCGACGAGGGGCGCGGCGACGTCGGTGTCACCCGCTCGCAGATGCGCGGTTCCGAGCATGGAATAGGCCCGACCGACCACGGCGTGGTCGTCGCCGTGCATCTCGCGACTCACCTCGAGTGCGCGCCGTAGATAGGGCTGGGCCTCCTCGTAGTTCCCGAGACGCGAGTTCACACCGCCGAGGTTGTTCAGGTGGTACACGAGCTCCCAGGGGTTCTGCTCGTCCTCCGGCTGCGTCACGAACAGCTCGTAGGCCGAGCGCAGCCATTCCTCCGATTCCTCCATGCGGTCCATCTTGCTGATCACGTAGCCGATCGTTCCCCGCGTCCATGCGATCTCGCCGATGCGGGGATCCTCGGCGGCTTCCTGCAACGCCAACGCCTGCTTCAGGAGGTCGACCGCCTCCTCGAGTCGCCCCTGCGCCTGCACGTCGACCGCGAGGTCACTGAGGATGACCGCGTAGCTCGGCTTCGATCGTGGGTACAGGCGATCGTGGATGGCCAGGGCCTCGCGCGCGGCGGCCTCTCCCTCGGCGTAGCGACCCTGGTCGTGCAGGTTGACCGCCAACGACCGGTAGGCTTCCATCGTCAACGAGTCGCCGCGCGCATCCCCGACAACCTGCAGGTCGTCGATCGCGTCGACGAGAAGGGTCTCGGCGGTGGCGTAGAGGCCCAGCTGGTGGTGCACGAAGCCGATCGTGTTGAGCAGCGGCCCGCGCAGCTCGGGCTGACCGGCGAGGTCCACCCGTGCCCGCCGTGCGCCCTGCCGGAGCAGCTCGCGCGCGCTGAGATCGGCGGCGTCGCCGCTCACGGGGTCGACCTCGGTGAACAGCTCGGTCAGGAAGGTCGAGATCGCACGGGCCTGCTCCGCCTCGGCACGGGCCCGGTGCTCGGCAGCCACCGCGCGATCGCGTTCCACGCCGAGACGCTGCGCGTTCACAACGAGCAGACCCGCCCCGGTGAGCAGGACCGCGATCGCACCGGCCACGGCGGTCGTCACCACGGGATGACGACGCATCGACTTCTCGAGGCGGTAGGTGAACGAGTCCGGTCGCGCCAGGATCGGGCGACCCTCGAGGAAGCGCTGGACGTCATCGGCGAGGTGGGCGGCCGACGCGTAGCGCCGTGTGCGATCGAACTCGACGGCCCGCAGACAGATCGTGTCGAGGTCCCCCCGCAGGCGACGGCGCCAGCGCTCGACGGTTCCCGTGTCGACGGTCGGAGCACGCGAGGGTGGAGCCAGCGCCGTCGGTTCGCGACCGGCCTGCAGCGCCCGGGTGACCGACTCGACCGCCTCGCCGAACGGGTGGACTCCGGTGAGCATCTCCCAGAGGATCACGCCCAGCGCGTACACGTCCGTTCGGACATCGGCCGAACCGGGATCGCCGTGGAGCTGTTCCGGACTCATGTAGGCCGGAGTGCCGATGCGCTGTCCCTCGACCGTCATCGTCGCGTCGATGCCGGTGGTGTCGGTGTCGAGGGCCTTGGCGATCCCGAAGTCGATCACCGCGGGGACCGCCTCACCGTCGATCTCCTGCACGAGCACGTTGCCCGGCTTCAGGTCGCGATGCAGGACACCCCGCGCGTGGGCGTGCTCGACGGCGCGGCAGACCCGCAGGAAGAGTTGCAGCCGCACCTCCAGCGAGAGATCCGCCGTGTCACAGTACGCGGTGATGGTCTCGCCCTCGATCAGCGGCAGCGCGACGTACGGGCGTTGCGTGGCGTCGTCGGTGCCTGCGTCGAGCACACGCGCGATGTTCGGATGGTCCAGCCGGGCGAGCGCCTTGCGCTCCCACTCGAAGCGGGCGAGCACGCGGCGGCCGTCGAGGCCCGGGCGGAGGACCTTGACCGCGACGTCGCGGGCGACGGGCTCGGACTGCCGGCCGTGGTAGACCATGCCCATGCCGCCCTCGCCGAGAACACCGACGATGGCGTACGGACCGATCACTTCGGGCACGGCGACACCGTCACCCAGCTGATCGATCGTGGCGCGCAGATGCCCACGGGTCCCGGCGCCGAGCACGCCCTCGTCGAGGATCGCGTGGTCGGACTCCTCCTGCGCCAAAAGCTCCTCGACCTCACGGCGGAGCTCGTCGTCGTCTCCGCACCGGGCGGCGAGGAAGCCCGGCCGCGCAGTCGCCGGCTGCTCGAGAGCCTCGAGCAGGACGGACTTGACGCGCCGATAGCGTTCCGCGTCCATGGATGCACGTCTCCGACCGGGGGCAGGCGTTGTCGAGTTGCCGTGGACCGGGAAACCCGGGCGCGGGCGTCACCGGACCTCGTCGGAGACTAGCAGATGGGACGGCCGGGGCTGAACGGGATTCAGGCTTTCGTGGACCACTCGCGAGGAAGCCCCGGTCACAGAGCACCTCGGGGCGTCGTAGATCCAGGTCGTCCCCCTTCGACCGCGGCACCCCGCGTCCGCCGAGAGCACTCCACTTGACCGACGGCTCCACTGCGACGAACCGAACCGCGATCCTGGTGCTCGCCGGGACCGGTTCCGACCGAACCCTCCACCGTGGGCTCGGTCGACGTGGAGCGGCGTCCCTCCGCGAAGCGATGCTCCGGAAGACGATCTCGACGGTGCGGCGCGGACGATCCGGCGCCGAGGTCTTCGTCTCGCTCGATCCCGCGGAGGCCGCACCAGCCGGCACCGTCGCCCTCCCTCAGCGCGGTGAGGACTTCGAGGCCCGCCTGATCGATGCCCTGGAGCGAGTCTTCGTCCGGGGCTACGAGCGGGTCGTGACCGTGGTCACGGACACCCCTTCGCTCCGGGCGCGCGATCTCGAGCGCGCCGTGCGCGCCCCGTGGGACGTCTTGCGACAGGGGCCCGCCCCGGACGGCGGCCTGTACCTCATGACGATCCGGCACGCGCACCTCGATCGGCTCCGGGGCCTGCCGTGGAGAACACCACGCCTCCGTCCGCACTTCGTCCGTGCCCTGGCGGAGACCGCGGACCACGGGTCTCGTCTCCGTTGGTTGCCCTCCCGCGCGGACGTCGATCGCCCCGAGGACGTCCACCGTTTCGACACCGTCCTCCGCGATCTGTGCTCGCGCTATTCCGATCCGCTGGTCCTGTCACCCGCCGATCTCGTGCGGTGCCGCACCCGACCGGCACGCACCGCCCTTCCTTCCTCGATCGCGCGGCAACCCGGATCGCGTCGCGGACCACCGGACGACGGGGCCCCGAGCCCGCTCCGTCGACCGTGGACCGCCCGACGCCAACGGATACGCCGCTGGGATCCGGGTCCCGCGACCCTGACTCGAGGAAGAACTCTCCGATGCACGACATCGTTCTCTGGGGCGCCATGCTCGTCTTCGGCGCCGTGCTCTGGCGGATCTCCCCACGTGTGACGAGTCCCGATCAGTTCTTCGGCGGCCGCGACCGCCGGGGGCGCGACATCGGCCTGGGTGTGCTGGTCGCCTCGATCGTCATCTCCTGGATCTTCGCCAAGTCGATCACGAACGCGGCCAACCTCGGCCGGAGCTTCGGCCTCGTCGGGGCCGTGGCCTACGCGGGTTGGTATCTCTCGATCCCGGTGGCGGGCGTGGTGATCTGGCGAATCCGTCGTTGCACGGACGCGCGGAGCCTGCCCGAGTTCGTCACCGGTCGCTACGGCAGGATGGCGAGTCTCGCCTTCCTCCTGGTGGTCCTCGTCCGTCTCATGAACGAGGTCTGGTCGAACACGGCCGTGGTGGGTTCGTACTTCGGCGCGAGTGGATCGGCGTCGTATCTTCTCGCGGCTCTCGTCTTCACTGCCATCACCCTCGCCTACAGTCTGCGCGGAGGTCTGCGGAGTTCGATCCTCACCGACGTGATCCAGATGGGTCTGGGACTGTTCCTGCTGGTCTTCGTGATGGCCCTGGTGGTTCCGCGCAGCACCCCCGGCCCTCTCCTCGAATCGGGATCGTGGACACTCGCCGGCGGTGTGGATCTCCTGCTCGTCGCCGTGCTCCAGTCCTTCAGCTACCCCTTCCACGACCCGGTCCTGACGGACCGGGCGTTCCTGACCCGGCCGCGGACCATGCTCCGGGGATACCTGCTCGCAGGTCTGGTCGCGGCGACGTTCATCGTCGTCTTCGGACTGGTCGGGGTCCACGCCCGGATCGAGGGGATCGCGGCCGACCAGGATGCTCCATTGCGGGTCGCCCAGGCCTTCGGGATCGCCGTGACCGCGGTGATGACGGTGCTCATGATGGTCTCGGCGGGTTCGACGCTCGATTCGACTCTCAGTTCGGTCGCGAAGGCGCTGGTGCAGGACCTGGGCGGCGCGGGCCGCGCCGGAGGCGAACGCGCGGTCTCGACACGGGTCTTTCGTTGGATCGTGGCGCGCGACTCGGTGGCACTGGGACGCTGGGCCATGCTGGGGGCCGTCGTCGTCGGATCGCTGCCGCTGTTCGCGGGCGCGGCGATCATCAAGGCGACCACGGTCAGTGGCACGATGGTCCTGGGTCTCGCTCCGGCCTTCCTGCTGTTCGCCCTGCCCTGGGCCGGTCCCTGGGCCTTCCATCTGGGATTCTGGCCTGGCGTGGGCATGGGCGTCCTTCACGCGACGAACGCCGTTCCCGGGAGTTGGGCCGTGGGCGAGGGCAGCTACGCCACCCTGCTCGGAGCCAATCTGGTCGGGACACTCCTGGTGTTCGGAGGATTCGGGGTCGGGGCCCTGCTCGACCGCGCACGCTCGCGCGCCCGGACGCGTGCCCTGGCCTCGACCACCGCGCTGATCGCGCTCGTCGGCGTCGTCGCGGTCCCGACGGCACGGGCCGACGGACCCGAGATCGATCTCGGCGGGCAGACGATGCTCCGTCTGACGACGAAGATGCGGGACCTCGATCGTCCCTCCACCGAGGTGTACAACGTCCGGTTGCTGGGCCGTGCCGAACAGGACGCCTGGGATTTCGTGGCCGAACTGCGCTTCCGGCAGACGAAGCTGAGGTCCTACAGCCCGTCGAACACCTGGCTGCAACAAGCCTACGCGCGGTGGACCCATCGAGACGGAGAACTCGACGTCGCCGCCGGCCTCGTCTACGACCAGCTCGGTCTGTTCTGGGACGGATCGTGGTTCGGGAACCTTCCCTACCTGAACGGTCACAAGCTCGATCCGGATCTCAACCTCCAGGTCCACTGGGACCGGCGGCCGTCGGAGGGTCTCGGCTGGGAGATCTGGCTACAGGGAAGCCCCGGCGAAGACGGTCTCAACGGCAGCTTCACCACCGCGGCTCGCGGCGAGCGATTGATCCTGGATGCCCCCGACCCGGAGGTGAGCACGTCGATCCGTGAGGCCCTCGCCCTGCGGGCGCGGATCCGGCCGAGTTGGCGCAGCGGTGACTGGGTGATCCGCCCCGGCGTCTCCGTGCAGCGATCGGTCCTCGATCGCACCGTCGAGACGGACGAAGGTCTCGTGACCGGGCATCAGACCGTCTTCGGAACCGAACTCACGGTGCAGTGGCGAGAACTCCGGGTGTTCGGGGAATTCCTGCACGAGGAGATCGAAGACCTCGGCACGCCGTCCCTCGATCGCGACTTCGTGCTCGCAGGATTCGAGATGCCGATCTGGCACTCCGACGAGGTCGAGGTCCGCGGACTGAACGTCGGAGCGAGCTGGCAGACGGCGGATCACTCCACCGAGGATTTCGAGGAGTGGTTCCTCACCGCACGGGTCGCGACCCGCGTGAACGAGCTACTGGGATTCACCGCCGAGTACGTGCGGTGGGAACTCGGCGACCCCGACCTGACGGTCCTCGATCGGATCGAGTTCATCGTGCACCTCCACTACTAGCCCCCGCGTCCCGACCGGAATCCCGGAACAGGACCGCGAGATCGAGTCTCCACGAATCGAGAGGAAGGATGGAAGCGATGGAAGACCCGAACACGACGACATCGACCAGCACATCGACGGACCGGCGTGCCGTCCCCGTGTCGAGCCGGGAGGCACGGGGTCCGGTGCTCGACTTCGTGGGGCTCGACGTGCTCTGGCTGCAGGTCACGGGGACCGTGTGCAATCTCGCCTGTACGCACTGCTTCATCACCTGCGGGCCGAAGAACGACTCCCACCCGGTGATGGCGACCGACGACGTGCTCTCGAGTCTGGCGCGCGCCGAACGCGAAGGCGTCAAGGAACTCTACTTCACGGGCGGTGAGCCCTTCCTCCATCCGGACATCCTGCTCCTGATCGAGCGTGCGCTCGCCGTGGCACCGCTCTCCGTACTCACCAACGGGGTCCTGATCGACCCACCCATGGCCCGGCGACTCCACGAGCTCTCGGAAGCGAGCGCCTACTCGCTCGAGTTGAGGGTGAGCGTCGATGGCACCACCCCCGAGGAGAACGACCCGGTGCGGGGCCGTGGTACCTACCACGCGATCATGCGAGGAGCGCGGTGTCTGGTCGATGCCGGGCTCCTGCCCGTGTTCACCGTGACGACCGTTCACGCGGTCTACGACCGGAGCGACGGACGCGAGGCCTTCCTCGACCACCTCCGGCACCTCGGGTTCACACGTCCCCGTGTGAAGTTCATCCCGCCCTTCGACATCGGACGGCAGGCCCGCCGCTCGTCCCGATCCGGGGACCGCACGACCACGAGCGGTGTCGCGGACGAGGTCCGCGAAGACTCCCGCTACCTGCGTCCCGACGATCTGCACGAAGGAGAGGAATGGGTTCTGCAGTGCGGGAGTTGCCGCACGGTCACGGCCCGTGGAGTGTACCCCTGCCCGATCCTGATCGAAGAGGACGGAGCGCGCATGTCCGACGACCTCGACGAGACCTTCGTCCCCATCGAACTCAACCACTCGGCCTGCACGACGTGTCACCTGGAGGGATTCTCGTGTCGGACCTGATGACGCTGCCCGGAAACCATCGGCGGCTCGCCGTCTTCGGCGGGGTCTACAGCAACCACCGGGCCCTCGACGCCGTCCTCACGGATGCCGCGGACTGGGGAGCCGACCGGGTGCTGTGCCTGGGTGACGTGGGCGGCTTCGGTCCCCACCCCGACCACTCCGCCGATCGACTGCGCGAAGACGGCATCGTCGTGCTGCAGGGCAACTACGACGACAGCGTGGGCCACGGACTCGAGGATTGCCAGTGTGGATACTCCGACCCCCGGGACGAGCACTTCGCCCGTATCAGCTACGCCTACACGCTGGAGAACACCGGTGACGAGAACCGCCGCTGGATGCGGAGCCTTCCCCGACACGTCCGCCTACGGCTGGGAGGACTCCGTGTCCTGTGCGCCCACGGATCACCGCGTCGCGTGAACGAGTTCCTGTGGGAGTCGACGACACCGGAGGGATTCGTGGAACGGCTGCTCGCCGAACACGAAGCAGACCTGATCCTCGTGACGCACACCGGTCTCCACTGGAGCCGCATGCTGGCCGGCGATCCGGGTCGTGGGCTGGTGAACGTGGGAGCCATCGGGCGCCCCGCGAACGACGGCGATCCCGCCGTGTGGTACGCGCGCATCGAGGTCCCGGTGGACGACGGAGCCCGCGTTCGGCCCCGGGTCGAGTTCCGGCGCGTGGAGTACGACCACGAAGCCCTGGCCCGCGAGATGCGCGACGAACGATTGCCGCGCGAATTCGTCGAGACGATCGAGACCGGTTGGTGGACGAGTTGCCTCGAGGTCCTTCCACAGAAGGAGAGGGCCCGGGGACGGTTCTGATCTTCCGAACTCGACGGCTCCCGTCAGCGACGGCTCCGTCGCCACTCCGCCACCAGGTCGAGCATCGCGGGCTCCCCCGGGGCGCCGGGGGCCAACGCCGTCTTGAAGCCGGCCTCCCGTGCCGCGCCCGCCGTCGTCGATCCCATGCAGGCAGCCGCCGCGCCGGTGACGTGCCCCCGCGCTTCCGCATCGAGGGTGGCGACGAACTGCACCGCCGACGGACTGTAGAATGCGACCACGTCCAGCGAACCCAGCGCGGGTCGTACTGGCTCCGGCACCCCATCGAGGACCGCGGTCCGATGGACGACCACGTCGACCACCGACCGGCCCGCCCCCCGCAGCACGCGGCCGAGCGCCTCACGCCGGCGGTCACTGCTCGCGAGGACGAAGTCCCGCGGTGCGTCGTTCACCTCCAGGAGCTCGCGGGCGAAGGCCTCTCCCGTGGCGTGCGCGCCGACGAAGCGCAGGTCGAAGCCGGCGTCGCGTACGGCGTCCGCCGTGGCCTCGCCGATCGCCGCGACGGGCCATGCCGCTCCGTCAGACCCTCGAACGCCGAGTGTCCGGGCCAGGTTGTCCACCGCGCGGGGACTGGGAAGGACGATCCAGGGAGAGTCCAGCGCCGCGATGCGCGCGCGATCGTGGTCGTCGAGTGCACGCGGTTCGATCGCGACGGTCGGTGCGAGCACCACGTCGGCCCCGCGGTCGCTCCATGCGACGGCCGAGGCGGTGTCGTGCGGTTCGGGGCGGGTCAGCCAGACGCGCAGTCCGGCGAGCGGGGCACTCACCCGCGCTCCCGCGGCTCCAGACCGAAGAGGGAGCGGAAGTCTCGTAGCTGCTGGTCGGGATCACTCTCGAGGACGCGGCGCTTGAGCTCGGTGGTCGGGCAGTGCAGCACCTTGTTCAACAGGCGACGCGTGACCCGGTCGACGAGCTCGAGATCGGCGTCGTCGCCCAGCTTGTTGCGGATCGCCTCGACCTCGGCCTGGCGCACGCACTCGAGCTGCATGCGCAGATCGTTCAGCGTGGGCACGGCGGCGCGAGCGCGATACCACTGCACGAAGTGACGGACCTGGTCGTCGACGATCTCCTCGGCCTTCAGCGCCTCGGCACGACGGCTGTCCTCGTCGTCGAGCACCAGCTTCTGCAGATCGTCGACGTCGTAGACGAACAGGCCGGGGATCTTCGCCACGTCGGCGTGCACGTTGCGGGGAACCGCGAGGTCGATCACGAACAGCGTGCGCCGGCCGGCCTCCTTCAGGGCGGCCTTCACACGGGACTCCGTCAGCACGGGCTCCGGCGAATGGACGGCCGTGACCACGATGCCGACCTCGCTCAGGTGGTCGTCGAGCTGGTCCCAGGGCACGACCGAGGCGTTCAACTCGTGGGCCAGGGTCTCCGCCCGTGAACGGGTGCGGTTGCACACCCGCAGGTCACGCACGCCGAACATCTGGAGATGACGCGCCGTGCGGGCTCCGGTGTCGCCGGCGCCGATCAGCAGTACGGACTGACCGGCCAGGTCGTCGAAGATCTTTCGCGACAGGCTGACGGCGGCCGACGCGACCGACACCGCCCCCTCGCTGATCTGCGTGTCGGTGCGCACGCGCTTGCCGCAGGCCACGGCCTCGTCGAAGGCCCGGTGCAGGACCTCGCGCGACAGGGCGTGGTCCTTCGCCCAATCGTGTGCGTCGCGGACCTGGGCCAGGATCTGACCCTCACCCAGCACCATCGAGTCGAGCCCGCTCGCCACGCGGAAGAGATGACGAACGGCGTCGTCCTCCTCGCGGAAGTACAGGGTGTCGGTCCAGCTGCTCGACGACACGCCGTGCAGTTCGGCGAGCATGCCGTCGATCCGCGCCCGGCCCCGATGGGGGTCGTCGCTGACCGCGTAGACCTCCATGCGATTGCAGGTCGACAGCACCGCGCTCTCGGTGATGAAGCGGTCGCACATGAGCATCTCGGCCAGCGCGTCACGCTTCTCCGGCGTCACCGCGAGCTTCTCGCGCAACTCGACTGGTGCGGTACGATGGTTCTGTCCGAGCATGCAGATCACGAAGCCGTCACCCCGAATCTGTGCGCCGAGTCGAAGAACCAGGAGATCATCAGGATCCCGACGACGACCGACGAGAATGCCACCAGATTGCTCGCGGCGACCCTTTCGCCCTGCCAGTCGCGCCGGCGTCGCAGCATCATGGCGGCGCCGTAGAGCAACCAGGTGAGCAGCGTGATGCACTGCTTCGGGTCCCAGCTCCAGTACTCGCCCCAGGCGCGATGGGCGAGCAGCGAGCCGAGCACCATTCCGATGGTCAGGAAGACGAAGCCGAGGCGGGTGGCGCGACGCGTCATGCCGTCGAGCCCCTGCAGCGACGGGAGCCGCCGCATCAGGAGACCGGGCTTCTTGTCGCGGAGCTGACGGTACTGGGCCAGGTAGGCGACCGACAGCACGGCGCTGATCGCGAAGCCACTCATGGCCAGGATGATCGCCGAGGCGTGCGGACCGTAGAGATGTTCGCGCAGCAGGGGTTCGACCTCGAGGGCCGGACCGATCGTGCTCGCCTTCACCATGAACGCGATCACCAGCACCAGGGCGAAGGGGCCGAGACCCCGCTCGTTGCCCCGTGCCTCGAGGTACAGATAGACCAGCACCGTGGACAACGCGACGAGCGAAAGCGATTCGCCCAGTCCCGTCGGCGGGCCGAAGCCCCGCCCGAAGCCCAGCAGAGCGAGTCCGAGGAGGTGCGTCCCGGCGGCCACCCAGAGAGCGACGCTCGCGCGCCGACCCACTGCCGCCGCGCCCGCCCGGAACCACTGGACGTAGAACCCGAGCGAGACTCCGTAGAGAGCTGTTGCACCCCAGAACGGCAAGAGTTGTCCGAACTCCACGCGGAGGGCCTCCTCACGATCCCGACGGGATCGTCGGTACCCGCACCCATCCGGGATACCGTGTCAGAAACTAGGCCAACGCGCCCCGCGCCGACCACAACGCTGTTGTGATGCACATCGACCAGGGCTGCCGTCGCCCCTGGGGCCGATTGATACCACAAACCACTGCCATATCATGCGTTACGACGAATCAGAACCAGCGTGACGTCGTCCGACCAGGGCTGTCCCTCCCCGAAGGAACGCAACTCCGCCAGGATCTCTCCCGGAATTTCGCTCAGAGGGGCCCCGCCGGCCAGGGCACGGCGCGTGACCTGCTCGAACCGTTCCAGGCCGAACTCCTCGTCGTCGGCCGGCCGGGTCCGTTCGACGATCCCGTCGGTGTACAGCAGCAGGACGTCTCCGGGATCCATGTGGACCAGCTCGCGGCGGTACTCGGCGTCGGCCAGGGGACCCATGACGATTCCGGTGCTCCGGAGTTGCTCGGTCCGCCCGTCGGTCCGCAACAGCAGGCCGGGATCGTGCCCGGCATTGACGTACACGAAGTTCCCGCTCGGCTCGAGCTCGCCGTAGAGCAGACTGACGAACCGGCTCGTCAGGCCGCTCCGGTGGATCACGCGGTTCAGCCGCTGGATGACCGAAGCGACCTTCAGGTCCTTCTCCACGCCCATGCGCAGACCCGTGACCACGTCGCGTGCCTGCAGAGCCGCGGGCAGTCCGTGCCCCGAGGCGTCGCCCAACGCCACGCCCATGAGGTGTCCGCCCACCGGGAGGAAGTCGTAGATGTCGCCGCCGACGGTCTCGGCCGGCTCCGACAGTCCGGCGAGCTCGTATCCCTCGAAGGGCGGCGCGGTCCGCGGCAACAGGCTGAGCTGGATGTCCTTGGCCTCTCGGATCTGCCCCTCGAGGCTCAGCTCCTTCAGCCGGTGCGCGATCGCGTAGCGCAGCGTGTTCAGGGTGAGCATGACCTCGTTGACGTCGGCGCCCTCGTCCACCCCGAAGGCCGCGATGTACTCGCGGTCGGGATCCAACGCGAAGGCCGCCGAGGTCTGCACACCCAGCCGGCCCTCGATGTCGTGGTCGAAGCGCTCGTCGTCGGGAAAGGTGTAGGTAACGCGCTCGTGGCTCAGCTCGGTGACGATCGGGTAGCTCGACGGCACGCGCTCGCCCAGCAGCGCGCGACCGCGGGCACCGAAGCTGCGCACGATGACGTAGTCGCCGTGGTCGCGTCGGTACAGACGGCCCGACGAGATCCCCGTCTCCGCACCCAGCACCTGGTCGCCGATCCGCGACAGGATGGTGGTGAGCATGGACTCGAGTCCCTGCTCCTCGTCGATCTGACGCAGGATGGCCTCGAGCTCGCGGTAGAAGGTCTTGTGACGGACCGCAGAGGTGTGTTCGGTCACCGAATCTCACTTCCGCGCGCCCCCTCGCGGGACGCGTCGGCGCTTTGGTAGCAGCAAGGACGGTCGTCGGCAAGGAGCCGTCGACCCCGATCAGGAGCCCCGTTTGCGGAAGGGGAGCACGCGGCTCACCTCTCGCTTCGAGATCCGGTCGCGCAGGGTGACCACGAGAACGTAGTCACCCGCACCGAGGTCGGCGACGTCCACGCGGGTTCCCTTGACGACCAGACCCTCGGGCGAGGTTCCCGTCCGCTCCTCGAGGAAGGTCATGGTCATGGGCTCGATCCGCTCCAGGGCGTCGCGCCGGAAGTCTTCGCTCAGCACCGTGAGGTTGCGAACCTCGCGACTGCTCGCGAAGACCTCGTAGGTCACGTCGAAGCGGGTGAGACCGGCCTCGTCCAGTCCGAGGTTGCGAACCTCGAAGTACACCGCGATTGACTTCGACGCGGCGGGCACCCGCAGGTCCGGGGCGGGGATCACCGCCTGCCGGAACTTCACGTAGCGCAGAGGTACGCCCGATCCGGGACGAAACACGTCGAGCGCCGATGCGAGCTGCAGGTCGCTCATCTCGAGGATCGACGGCGGCTCGCTGGGCGGGATCTCCACGTCCAGCGTCAGGGCGTCACGGCCGGCGCCGTCGGGCCCGGTCGCCTCGACCGCGACGCGATACCGTCCTGCGGGCAGACGAGCACCGATCGGGACCACGTAGGGATCCAGCACGTCGCCGGTCCCGGACCAGCCCACCCGATCGTGCAGGAGGTCACGCCGCATCTCGTCGTCGACGACCTCCTTGCGGTAGTCCAGCCGTCGGTTCTGCTCGTCGTACACGGCCCACTCGATCGTGGCGAGGGAGTCGACACCCTCGCCCCCGTTCTCCGAGGGGTCGATCGACGACGCCAGCACCAACTGGTCGGAGGGCCGCAGGCCGATGTAGGTCTCGAGGACGGCCGAGTCGTCCCCACGCGGGAACACGGCGCGGCTCACCGCCAGGCGGAAGGGCGTCGGCGGGTCCGGGGGCTGCGGCAGATGGATCGGCTGCTGCCGGCGGATGACCTGGGCGTTGTAGGCGCTGTCGGTGCCGTAGGTCCAGCGCGCGTTGCGGGACTCGTCGGTGAAGACCAGGCTGAAGGCGAAGCCGCGTTCCTCGTATCCCCACACCCAGATCGGAACGTTCGTCGGGATGGTCTCGCCGGGCGAGAACCGGAAGCCCCGCGCCGACAGGTCGCTGAGCACGCTTCCCGGTCCTCCGGAATCGTAGTAGGTCTTCTCGGGACGCCCCCAGCGCACCAGGGCGTCGCCCATGGGCGTGTCCCAGCCGCGGAGTCCGGTCTCGGGATCGCCGAACAGGACGTCGGCCTCGACCAGCCGCGCCCAGTAGCGTAGGCGCTGGGGATTGAAGATCTGCGCCGGGCGATCGTTCTGCTGGTTCCAGTAGAACTGCACCGTCTCGGCGCGCAGCGTCGAGTCGGTCAGGGCCTTCTCCCAGTCGATCTCTTCTCCGGGGCGCGCCTCCTCGCCGATCCTCTGCAGCGCCCGGCGCGCCATCTGCCGCGGGAACCGACGTTCGGCCAGACGTGCCAGGTCCACGGCGTCGAGGAAGCCCGAAGCTGCCTCGAACACCGCGGCGACGGCCGGGTCGGAGCGATCGAGGGCTTCGGTGAAGGCCCGGGTGGCGCCGTCCATGTCGTCGAGGCCGTAGCTGGCCAGCCCCTCGAGGAAGAGACTCGACTCCGCCTGGGGCTCGAGCTGACCGAGGGCGTGGGCCGCGCGCAGGGCCAGATCGTGGTCGCGCAGAGCGACCGCGGACACCGCGACGCCGTACCAGGCCTCCACGTTCGTGTTGTCGGCCTGGACCGCCCGGACGAAGGATCGACGGGCCAGCTCGAAGCGCTCGGTGTCCATGCGGCGACGCGCCTCGAGGTAGTGGAAGCGCCCGAGGAGAGTGTAGGCGCGGGCGTCGTCGCCGTTGGTCGCCGCCAGGTCCTCGATCCATCGGAGCGCGTCGCCGGTGTAGCGCATGCGGTGCGCCGTCGCCGCCCGCAGACTCGCCGCCTCGAAGCGCTTCGTGCCCGCGTGGGCGGCCTCTTCGAGCAGGTCGAGAGCGCGACGGCGGTGCTTGGCCAGATCGGTGGCCAGGTACAGCTGCCCCAGCCGGTAGGCCAGATCACCCCGTCGGCCCTCCTCGGCCCGGTCGTACAGGGTCTGGACACTGTCGAGGCGTGCGAAGAGGGCCTGGTCGCCGAGGCTCTCACCCTCGATCGGCAGCGGGTGATCGCCGAGCGACAGGCTGGCCCGCGCGGGGGCCACACAGGCCACCGCGACGGCCAGGGACAGCAGGGTCGGCCGGATGTACGCAGTCGCGAGCATCATGGGTTCCCGCTGAGGGAACGTGGGGTGGGAACGCGGTCACGATAGACCAGCCCCGCACCCCGGCACAAGCCGCACCCGGCTTTCGGCCGCCGGCGCCGCGGGTTACCATGGCCCGCGAGTCCACAGAGGAGGAGTCCGACCATGGCCGAACTTCCGTCGCGCACGCATGCCCACCTGGTGGTGGCCGCCGTCCGGGTCCTCGATCACACCGAGAACCACCCGCCCACCGACGCCGAGATCGCCGCGCTCCTGCGCTGGCACGAGGACAAGATCCGCGTGGTCACCCACGGGCTCGAGGAGTTCGGCGCGCTCGAGGCCATCAAGAGCCCCTTCGAGGTCCGCTACCGGGTCGGCGACCACACCCGGCTCGACGAGCTGCGCGACGACGACGTCGACGACAGCATCTCGCGCGAGATGAAGGAGTGGGAGCAGCGCTCGAAGAGCGACCAGGAGAACCTCGAGCGCATGTTCGGCTCCATGCCCGGCAGCGGCCCGAAGGAGGACCCCACCGAGGACCTGGAGAAGGACTTCGGCGATTTCGCCCGCCGCAAGCCGAAGAACCCCTTCGAGGGCTGAACCCCCTTGCTGCGGCGCCGGAATGCGCTACACTTTGCCGTCTGTGCCGCGACCCCGTCGCTGCCTGGAACATCCCCGCCCGGCGCACCCGGGCCGTGCCCCGCGAGGTCAGGACCATGTCGAAGCGTTGCCAGGTGACCGGCAAGGCCCCGATCACGGGCCACAACGTCAGCCACGCCCACAACGTGAGCAAGCGCCGCTTCCTGCCGAACCTGCAGAAGAAGCGCTTCTGGAGCCACGAAGAGAAGCGGTGGGTCACGCTGACCGTCAGCGCCCGCGGTATCCGCACCATTTCCAAGCGGGGAATCGACGCCGTGCTGCGCGACCTCCGCGCCCGCGGCGAAAAGGTCTGACCGTCGCCCGCGAAACGGCGAAAGTCCGGTGAAATTGCTGAGCCCCCGTCGGTCGACGGGGGCTCTTCGCGTTCCGGAGCGAGCGGGCCGGCCCTCAGGCCGCCGTGGTGGCCGGCGGCCGCGCCGAGGTCTCGGCCTCCAGATCCCAGTCCTGGTGCGGCGTCCGATTGCGTACGAACCAGTCCCAGAGGATCTCGCCGTAGCCGTGGTTCTCGATCCCGTGCTTCTCGAAGTACGGCCGCAGCAGCCGGTTCAGCGCCGGCAGATTGTAGAACGGCACGCTCTGGAAGTAGTGGTGCTCGAGGTGGAAGTTCGAGTACAGGAACACGAAGTGCCAGAAGGCGTTGCCATCGACACGAGTGCTCCACTCGCGCGGATCGTCGGGATCGATCCGGTAGTGCTGCCCCAGCCGGTTCAGCGTGAAGGCCACCGGGAACACGAGGAAGTACGGCACGAAGTACACCCGCGCGGCCAGCGCCCAGCCTCCGAACACCACCAGGGACGCCGCGATCGCCAGATGACCGACGATGGTCAACGACCGCTCGATCGCAATCCTCCGCTGCAGGGCGGGCTCGTAGGTGGCCGTCTCCTGCTTCGCCGCGCGGAAGTAGATCGGGAACAGCGCCGGCGTCATGTACAGCGCCTTGTACCAGCGCGTGTGCTTCTTCGGCGAGAGGTGCGCCCGTTTCGGGTCTTCCACGTCGCTGCCCAGGTTCTCGTGGTGATCGGTGTGCCAGCGGAAGAACTGCGACGAGCTGATCCCACTGGGGAAGGCGTACAGCCAACCCAGGAAGGCGTTCGGCCGCGGACGGCGCCTGGAGAAGATCGCGTTGTGCACCTGTTCGTGCAGCAGGACCGTGAAGTTGAACACGGTGAAGCCCTGCAACACCGCGGCCGGGATCCACAACCACCAGTGGGTCGTCATCGCGCTGATGGCGATGCACACGCCCAACAAGAGGAACTGCCGCGCGACGATCGCGAAGTGGCGCACGGGATCACGGCGGTGCAGACGCTTGAGTTCGTCCTGCGGGAGTTCACGGCCGAGTTCGCGGCGCAGGTCGCGCGCCGCGCGCGCGTAGCTGCGCGACTTCAGACGCGGTCGCCGGGGATGCGGCGGCGCCGTCGTGGCCTGCGGTGTGGTCGATGTGACGCTCATGGAGTCCGGGCCCCGGGGGTGCGACGGGAGTCACAGTCTAGCAGAGCGCCGAAAGCTCCCGCAAACTCCGGTCAGAACCAGTCGCGGGGAATTCCCTCGGACAGGTGCAGGTGGAACGAGGCCGTGAAGTGCACGAAATTGCCCGAGACGCCGTTCCCGGCGTCGATCCGGCCCACGTCGGCGCCCAGGGCGATCGAGACGTCGTGGGCGATCGCGAACTCCCAGCCCGCGCCCATGAGCAGCAGGACACCCCACTCGTCGCCGGTCAGCGTGGTTCCGGTGTCGTCGTCGACGTCGGCAGCGACCCGCCCGTAGCCCAGGCCGGCCTCGAGCGAGAACCCTGCGTCGAGCGGGTAGAGCTGGGCGGCGAGCACTGCCGAGCCGAGGTAGCGGTCGGTGGGCTCGGTCCAGCCCGGCTCGCTGCTCGCCCCCTCCTCGACCCCGGCACTGTCGGCGCTGCCCACCGCGCGCCGCCAGACGCCGTACTCAGCCGTGAGCAACACGTTGCTGCGCGCGAACCACCCCACGCGGCCGCGCAGGACCCGACCTCCGCCGACCCAGCTCGACGTGGCGCTGCGTTCGCCCTCCTGCACCGTGAACTTGCCGCTCGCACCGCCCACCACGAGGCCCAGGATCCAGCCCTGGCGTGGGGTACGTGGCTCGCGCACGCGGCGTTCGGCATCGGCCGTGTGTGGCCAGACGCTCGCCACCAACGACAAGAGGATGATCAACGCGACTCGACGACGCACGAGAACTCCACCCCGCGAGCCACCGGGTGCGGCTCGAACGCGGCATCCGTCGAGTGTGCAATCGCCGGGCCGGCTGTTCAGGCCTTCGACGAGCGCCGGGCCACGGCGGTCTTCTTCGACATCGTTTCCGCTCGGGCGATCGCTCCGGCGAGGACGCCCTCGGCGAAGCCCAGGCGCTCACCCAGACGATCCAGCCGCGGGATCAGCGCGGTGCCCGGGACCGTCGCCGACACCGGATCGAGCAGGGCGTCGTGGTACGCCAGCTGCGCCGGTCCCAGTTCGAGCTGCAGACGCATCTTCTCGGCCGTGCTCAACAGATCGTCGATCTGCTGCAACGACGCCTCGACGACGGTGGTGTTGCCGTCCCGCAGTGCGTCGCCCATGGCGCGCACCCGTTCCTCGAGCATCCGCTGCAGATGGCGGCGGGCGACGGGCGAGTCCAGACGAACGTCCCGGGCCAGCGCGTCGCGTACGACCTTCACCGCTCGGGCGTGCGCGCGAGGGTCGGTGTCGTCGGCGTGCTGCAGGAACTCCCGTTCGAACTGCTTGCGCAGCGTGAAGGTCGTGGCCGCCCGGAGCTCCTCGGGCAGTTCCATGCCCATCTCGTGCAGCGACCGCAGGACTTCGCGGTTCTCTTCGTAGAGCTCCGAATAGGCCGCACTGAACCGATCGATGACCTCCTGGAAGACCAGCTGGAGCAGGTCCTGTCGTCCCGACTCCAGCAGATCCGCGGCGCCGAACCGGCGTGCACCCTCGAGCGTCTCGACCGCGCGGCGCAGGGACTGGGCGTCGCTCTCCTCGAAGGCGTCGTGCAACGCCTGCTGCATCGTCTCGAAGCCCTCGGGGGCGAAGGGGGCGACCATGGTCACGAAGTCCAGGGCGCCGGTGTGCAGCATCGCGACCTGGAGATCTTCACGGTGCGCGGTGCGCTCGTGCTCCAGGGTGAAGTGACCGGTCACGAGGCGAAGATCACCGCGTTCGCGCAGGTGGAAGGATCGGCGTTCGAAGCGGTGCAGGGCGATCCGCCCCTCCTCCGGCGGTGGTGCCAACAGGGACGCCATGGCGAGATGCGCCACCACGCGCTCGGGCGTCACGCGTACGACGAGCGCGTCGCGACGGAAGACGTCGGCACCGGTGCCACGCCGGCGATCGTTGCTGCGCGCCTTCGACAGTTCGCGCTCGAACTCGGCACGACACGAAGTGCCGCCCAGCTCCTCCCACAACTCCAGTGCCCTCCCGGCGTAGCGAAGGATCTGCACGGTCTCGAGGCCTCCGATGTCGTCGAAGAACCAGCCGCAACTCGTGTACATGAGCATGCACTGGTGCTGCATCTCGAGCAGGCCCAGCACGAGCTGCCGTTCCTCGGCGTCCAGCTCGCGCTTCGCGTGCCGCTCGAAGAAGACTTCACGCGCCACGGAATCGTCGTCGAGCAACAGGGCCGCGTAGTCGTCGCGAGCCTCCCAGGGATCGGTGAGCAGCTCGGCGGAACGCTCGAGGAAGAACGCGCGGCCGCCGTCGCGCACCAGGTCGAGCGCGCGGCGCAACGGACCGCGCCATCGCTGCTGTGAGGGGGCACCGGGATCGATCCGGCAACTGCAGTCACGGATCCACCGCCCCACCCCGTGGGCACAACTCCAGCTCGTCCCCTCGCCGAAGGGTCCTTCGTCGAGCTCGACCTCCCAGGTCGGCGGGTGCTCCGCCAGGAAGGCGCCGTAGTTGGTCACCCTCATCCCCTCGGCGGGGATCTCGAGCTCGAGTGCCCACACCAGGGCCAGGTTCCCGAAGCCGACGTGATGCCCGGCCGTCTCGCCGTCGACCGCCAGGTGGACCAACTGCGGGTGCTCCCGGGCCGGGTCGTAGGCGTGTGCGGCGGCCCGGGCCAGATTCTTGCCGTCTTCGAGTGCCCCGCCGAACGACACCGACTGGGCCAGCGGCCCGTCGTAGAAGAACACGGCGATCGAACGCTCCGATCCGTCGCGATGCACGAAGCGATACGGCCGCGACGGATCGACCCTTCCACCCCGGACGTCGTGCCACCGCGAATGGCCCTCGGCTCGCACGCGCCCGGCCTGCAAGGGGGCCAGGATCACGTACACCAGGCCCTCCTCGATCAGACTCTCGAGGACGTCGTGGTTCGCCGCGGTCTCGGCCAGCCAGAGGGCCTCGGCGCGACGACCGAAACGGTGCTCGAACTCACGCATGCCCCACCGGATCTGGGTGCGCTGGTCGTGCCGGTCGGCCAGGGCCAGGATCATGTGGTTGTAGCACTGCGCGATCGCATTCCCGTGACCACCGTTGCGCCCGGCACTGCGCCGGTCGGCCTCGACGATCCGACACAGGGTCTGCGGGTCGTTGCGCTCCATCCACCGCAGCAGCGTGGGTCCGAAGTTGAACGACACGTGCTCGTAGTTGTTCACGATCCGCAGGATGCGTCCGCGTTCGTCGTGGATCCGGGCCGCCGCGTTCGCGGCGTAGCACTCGGCGTCGATCCGTGCGTTCCAGTCATGGTACGGCCGGGCGCTCGGTTCGCGCTCGACCTCGTCGGTCCACGGGTTCTCCCGTGGAGGCTGGTAGAAGTGTCCGTGGAAGACGAACCACGCGCGGGGGTCGGTGGCTTCGCGCTTGTCAGTGTTCACGTGCGTCTGCGTGCTCCGGCGGATGCGTGGCGCGGGGGACGACGGTGATTCCGGTGTTCGTGACGATCGACCCCGCGATGACGGGATCGTGCTCGGGCTTGATCTGCGCTCCCGCAGGGATCTGCGCGTTCTTGTCGACGATCGCCCGGACGATCTCGGCTCCCGGAGCAATGGTGACGTTGTCCTGGATGATCGACTCGATCACCCGGGCCCCGGCGTCGACGAAGACGTTGCGACCGATCACGCTGTCGCGCACGTAACCCCCGGCAACGATCGAACCGCCGGCGAGGATCGAATCGATCGCCATGCCCCGCCGGTTCGACTCGTCGAACACGAACTTGGCCGGGGGGTCGGCGAAGCTCGCAGTGTGGATCGGCCAGTCCCAGTTGTACAGGTTCAGTCGCGGCTGCACGCGGCGCAGGTCCATGTTCGCGTCGTAGTAGGCCTCGATACTCCCGATGTCGCGCCAGTAGGCGCGTTCGAACTCGCGCTCGCTCGGGATCCGGTTGCGCCGGAAGTCGTAGGCGAACATCGGCTCGCGGTCGAGCAGGTAGGGAAGCACGTCACGGCCGAAGTCGTTGTCGCTGCCGGCGTCGTCGGCGTCGTGCAGCAGGGCGTGCTCGAGGACGTCGGGGGCGAACAGGTAGTTGCCCATCGACACCAGTGCGTGGCTCTCGTTGCCCGGGATCGGGCGCGGGTTCTCCGGTTTCTCCTGGAAGCCCACGATCCGGGCCTTGTCGTCGACCTCGATCACCCCGAACGACGTGGCCTGCTCCACCGGCACCGCCAGGGCGGCCACCGTCACGGCCGCCTTGCGCGCGTGATGGAAGTCGACCATCTGCTCCACGTTCATCTTGTAGATGTGGTCGGCGCCGAACACCGCGACCACCTCGGCCGGGCAGCGTCGAAGCAGGTGCAGGTTCTGGTGCACGGCATTCGCCGTTCCGCAGTACCAGCTCGATCCCGTCTGCATCTGCGCCGGGACGGCCACCAGGAAGGAGTCGCGCCCCTGCATGCGAATCCACGCCCGCTGCAGGTGTTCGATCAGCGACTGCGCCTTGTACTGGGTCAGCACGTAGATCCGGTCGACTCCCGAGTTCACGAGGTTCGACAGGACGAAGTCGATGACGCGGTAGCGACCGGCGAAGGGAACCGCCGGCTTGCTGCGGTCCCGCGTCAGGGGGAGCAGGCGACGCCCCTCTCCACCGGCGAGAACGACGGCGAGGACACCACCAGCGCTGCGGGATCGGACCATGGTGATCGGGGGCCGGGGACCACGGTGACCAGCAGCCGGGCCCGGAGAAGGCGACCGCCAGCAGGCTGTACTCTAGGACACGGGATCGACAGTGCCAACCGCGGACACCACGATCCCGGACGAATCCACGTGAGAGCGTCGCCCCGGCGTGCCGGCGAGCGCGACAGCGGCCAGGCGACGCCAAAGCGGACGGCGCCGGAACGAACGAACCCTCCGGCCGATCCCGGCCGGAGGGTCCCGCAGGAAGCACCGACGCCCCGGTGGAGGATTGGGCGCCCTGCTTCAGGCCGAAACGTAAACACGGGGTCCGGGATTCCGCCAGACGGCGAAACTGTGAACCCGAACACGATTCGCGGCCTTCCGGAAGCACCTGCCCGGAACGATTCCGCGACGAAAAACGGCCCCTCCCCGGAGGGAAGAGCCGCTTCGAAGACGTGGCGGGAGCGACGAGACTTGAACTCGCGACCTCCGGCTTGACAGGCCGGCGTTCTGACCAACTGAACTACGCCCCCGCGAGCAGACGAGCAGTGTAGTCACGCCGAACCACCGTGTCAAATGGCTCCGCTGCGCAGGACACGCTCCAGCAGACGCGGTCGCACCTCGGCGCAGCGAGCCGCCGCCACTCCTGGTCCCACCCGCAGATCGTCGATCGCCGCGGCACCACCCAGGAGCCACGCCGCCGGCCGCAGCGTGGCGATCCGATCGGACAGATCGTCGAAGCGTCCGGACCGGACCGAGAGCAAGGCCACGCCCTCGTCGCTCGTGGGTTCGAGGTCGGCCAGACGCTCGATCGTGATCACGTCGACGTGGTCGGCGATCGGCGCGAGGGCGTTCTCCCACGCTCGGTGTCCGGTGGCATGGCCGTGACCGAGCGGATCGGCCGTGTCGTCGGGAACGCGGAGCAGGCGATCGCCACCGGCTTCGTCGACCACCCACCACCGTCGCGGCGACGGAACCGGCCATTCCCCGTCGCGGCGCAGAGCGAAGTCCCAGGGCACCTCGGACGCCGGTTCGGTCCGGGGCGCAGCGGGCACGTGCCAGGCGTGCGCCGGAGTGGGGTCGAGCTCCCGCACCGCGGTCTCGATCCGTGCGAGCGGTGCCGCGAACAGGACCAGGTCGAGTCCTGCCGACCGCAGAGCGCCCGGGCCGTAGCCGGCGAGCGCCTGCATCTCGATGGCATCGCCCAGCAACGGTCCGTCGAACCCGAGCGTGCTGCGCAGCCGGGCGATGGCGGCCGGGTCCACGCTCACCGGACCGGTCCCGACGGACTGCCATGCCGGCACGCGGAGATGTCCCGTCATCACGGCGTCGACACCCGCGGCGACGGCGTCCTCGAAGGGCGGGGCGTCGACCGCACGCAGCGCGGCGTCGTCGCGGTCGAGAACCGGGAGTTCCAGATGACTGTCCACCCGCGCGGCCCCGTGGCCGGGCCAGTGCTTCACGCAACACGCGACGCCGCCGCGGTGCAGACCGCGCACGGCGGCGGCGACGTGACGCCGGACGTGCTCCGGGTCGCGTCCGAAGGCACGCGTTCCGATCACCGGATTACCGGCCACGTCCACGTCGGCGACCGGCGCGAGTACCAGGTTCACTCCCGACGCCCGCAGTCGTGCCCCGCGGTCGGCGTGGACGGTCTCGGTCAGTTCGGTCCGATCGATCCAGCCCAGGGTGGTGGCACCGGGGCCGGGATCCAGCACGCGGTGCAACGGGAAGACGATCCCGCCCTCGGTGTCCGACGCCACGAGGGGCGTGTCGACCCCTGCGTCACGCAACCGGGCGTCGACTTCGTGGGTCAACGCCCGCAATTGCTGCTCGTCGGTCGCGTTGCGTTCGAACAACAACACGCCCTGCGGTCGCAGGCGCGCCAGCAGGTCGCGTTCGTCGTCGTCGAGTGCGGGGCCGGAGAGGCCCACCAGCGCCGGACGCGGGTCGCTCACCGTGCGAGCTTCCACCCGTCGAGCGAACGCACGTCGACGACGTCGATCCCTTCGTAGTACGCGCGCAGGATCGTGCCTGCGCCCTGACCGGCACGGGCGCGGGCCAGGGCTCCGGTCTGACACATGCCCACGCCATGACCGAATCCGCCACCGCGCAGCACCACCCCCACCAGACGACCGTCGCGCTCGACGTTCTCCACGGTGAACAACGTGCTGCGGAGGATCCCGTAGCGCGACCCGACCGGTCGCAGCACCCAGCGGATCCGATCGCCCCAGATCTCGAAGCGGTCGACGTCGGTGACCACGGCCAGACGCTGCACCCGCCCCGAGTGGTCGCGCGCGACGACGTCGATCCGTTGCAGCAAGCCGATGTCCTCGGGTGCGAGAGATCGATCGAGTTCGGAGGACAGGTGCTCGCGAACGATGTCGCCCAGTTCCTTCGCCGACCACGACTCGGTCCACCGGAAGTGCGGCGACGTCCGACACCAACTGCGCCCCCGGGCATCCGCGTCCCGCTTGCCGATCAGGTAGGGTGCGCCCTCGCGGTGCCAGACGTCGACGAGCGTGGCGGTGTGCCCACCGCTGGTCGAGCTGTAGTAGGCCCGGATCAACGCGCCGTCGCGCACCGCGACCCGGTGCGCGGTGGCCCGAATGGCTTCGTCGCAGATCGGCGCCGTACCGCTGAGACCGCGGTACACCTGGTCGCGGACGTCGGCGTGGAGGTCGAAACCGTACTCTTCCCAGCGTCCGAGACGCGCGTAGGTGTAGGTGCGCGCCGCGACGGCCTGGGCCTCGACGGCCGCGCGCGCGTCCTCGCCGGGGCGACCGATCTCCCACGGCACCACGCCGCGCAGGTAGGTCTCGACGGGGAGCGTGTTGACCAGACTCACGGTGCCGTCGTCGTTGCGCCGTACGGTGAGCGAACCTGCGAAGCGATCGCCGTCGAAGCGCCACGGCGCAGGGTCGGCGGCCCGCAGATCGATCGTCGACTTCGCTTCGACCCGTCCGCCCGACGGGGCGGTCAGGACCAGTTCACCCGCACGGACCGTGGCGTGGTAGGCACCGGCGGATCCGCGCCAGCGATCGCCCTCCGCGAACACCCGCACGTCGCCCGTCGCCTCGAAGGTCACCGACGGAGCCGCGAAGGCCAGAGCCACGCGGACGTCGGTCCGCCCGCGGTCGGGCTCGAAGTCCGAGGGATCGGATACGATGCCGTCGGCCGGGGGCGCCGCGCAGGCACTGGTCCAGGCCACCAGCCACAGTACCACCAGGACTCGACGGATCCGTTCACGCATCGGTTCTCCTGATCCCGGTTCGTCCGGGCGCGAGGCTGCCGAGAACGGTGTCGCCCCGCGCGCCCGTGGTCGATTCCACACCCGCGCCGCGTCGTTGCACACAGAGCCCACCGAGCAGCGCGAAGTCCACGGCTTCCTTGGCGTCGGCATCCTCGCCGAGGACCTCGATCCCGTCCAGCACCACACCCGGCAGCGCCCGTTCGAGCGCGCGCATCGCGGCCCGGTTGTGGCGCCCTCCGCCGGTCACCAGCAGGTGCGTGGCGCTGTGTGCCCGCTTCCACCCACCCAGACCCTCGTCGAGCAACCAGGCGAGCGCACGGCTCTCGGCCTCGATCACCGACGCGAGGCGATCGACGAGGCCGGTGCCGGGCGCGCGCGCCTCGATCGAGTCGACCCAACGCGGACCGAATTCCTCGCGCCCCCAGCTCCGGGGCAGCGGAGCGCGGACCCAGTCCTCGGCCAGGATCGCCGCGACGAGCTCCGGCACCACACGGCCCGTCACGGCGAGCGCGCCGTCGCGGTCGTAGCCCGGACCCTCGGGGTCGGCACGTCGCACCATCTCGTCGAGCGGCAGGTTCGCCGGTCCGACGTCGGCGGCCAGGATCACTTCGGCCCCGGCCGGCAGAGCCGTCAGATTGGCAATGCCCCCCAGGTTCAGGACCACGCGGTCCTCGTCGGACGACGCGCGCAGGAGTCGGTCGGCCACCGGAGCCAGCGGCGCGCCGTGACCGCCGAGCGCGAGGTCCGCGCTGCGGAAATCGTGGACCACCGGGCAGCCGAGCCGCGCGGCGAGGGCGGGGCCGGGGAGGAGCTGCCACCCGTGCCCGCCACGTGCGGCGGGAGCGTGCCACAGGGTGACTCCGTGCGCCGCCGCCCAGTCCAGTCGGGCCGGATCGATCGCGGCTTCCGAACAGACCTGCCGCAGGGCACGTTCGTGGTCGTCGACCAGGGCGAAGCCCAGGGCGCTGAGTTCGGAAGCGGTGGTCGCCGCACCCGCCGCGACGGCCCGCAGCCGTTGCGGATCAGCAGCGCGCAGAGGCGAGGTCCGGTGGGCCAGCAGGCGATGGCCGCGCAGGTCGGCGGTGAACTCCACCACCGCGGCGTCCACGCCGTCGAGACTGGTGCCGATCATGAGACCGGCCGCCCGGAAGGAACGATCAACCATCGGTGTCGAGTGGGCGCCGGTTCCAGGTCTCCTCGAGCGCAGCGCGCGGAGTGCGACGACGCTCGACCGCGGCCGCCACGACGTCGTGCAGAGCGGCCTGCCAGGCCGCTGCGTCGGGGCCCAGGGTGGGTGGCAGACAGGCCTGGGGTCTCAATGCGAGCCAATCGCCCCCCGAGCGCACACGCGCTGGGTCGACGTCGCGATGCAGGGCGATGCCCTCCCCCGCGCTCTCGTGCAACAACGCGGCCCGCCCCGGGGCGGCCAGCCAGCGGGCCAGCTGGACTCCCAGATCTCCGTGGTCACCCGCCACGGGCACGACCAGGACGCGCGGACGGGCGATCACGCGACCGTCCTCGGTGTCGTCGGGCCCGGGCAGGGCACGGACGGTGAGACCGGCGGGAAGGCCGTCGCGATGCGTCGAGGCGAGTACGGCCGCCGTGGCGTCCTGCGGCCACGACGCGGTCGACGGCACGACCGTGGCCCGGGCCATCACCCGGCGCAGGAAGGCCAGGGCCTCGACCGCGGTGTCCGAAGTGAGGTCCGCATCGTGCGGGGTGCCCGGCTCGATTCCCACCCCGTCCGCCGCGGCCAGAGCGAGAAAGGCATCGACCTCGGTTCCCTCGACGATCACCAGGCGCTCACCACGGCGGGCCAACGAAGGCCAGCTCGCCGCTCCGTCGACGGCCAGGGCGGTGATCCGCGCGCGCCACGGCAGACCCCAGGTCCGGTCGTCGACCACGCCGGCCGCCCCCAGCCACACACTGGCCGGGGCCGACGCGGGAAACGGGCGCAGGGCGCCGCTGGCGGCGAGTTCGCGCGCCGTGACCACGTCGACCTCGGCCAGGGTCGCGGCGTCCCGGTCGCCGGGGTCGGCCCATCGGATCCGGGCGCGCCGCTCGCCGGCCCAGCCCTCGGCGAGGGTACGCAGGGTCTCGGGAAGGTCGATCGCCACCGTGAGCTGCACGGCTTCTGGAGTGGTGTCCGGTGGTGGCGGCTCGGGGGAGTCCTGCCCGCAACCGACGGCGGCCACCGTCAGCAGCCACACCGTGAATCGGACCGCGTGCGTGCGTCGCATCAGTGCGTCTCCTGCGTGTCCCCGGCCAGCGCAGCCCGGAGGCTGCCGCCGGCTCGATCCAGGCGGGCGCGGGCCGCGGCCGGGGTTCCGCCCCGGCGCGCCACGACCACCGCCGTCTTCACCTGGTGATCGGTGGCCTCCAGCAGCTCGGCCGCGTGCTCGTAGTCCACACCGCCCAGGTGCATGACCAGACCCTTGGCCCGCTCGACCAGCTTGCGACTGGTCGGAGCGACGTCGACCATCAGATTCTCGTAGGTCTTGCCCCAACGCACCATGGCCGCGGTGGTGAGCATGGTCAGCATCATCTTCTGGGCCAGCGCAGCCTTCATCCGTGTGCTGCCGGTGATCGCCTCGGGACCGGTGACGACCTCGACCACGTGGTCGGCGACGGCGGCCTCGTCGTCGGGATCGAGATGGTTGCCCACGAGGAAGGCCGTCCACGCGCCGCGCTCCCGTGCCCGGCGCAGGACGGCGCGCACATAGGGCGTGCGGCGACTGGCCGAGATGCCGACGAGCACGTCGCGTTCCCCCGGGCCGACGTCGTCGACGTCGGCCACCGCTGCGGCCTCGTCGTCCTCCACACCTTCGGCGCTCCGAACGAGCGTGGGAGCACCGCCCGCGACGAGGCCGCGGACGAGTTCGGGGTCGGTGCCGTAGGTCGGAGGGCACTCGGCCGCGTCGAGCACACCGAGGCGGCCGCTGGTGCCCGCCCCCGCGTAGACGAGACGACCACCCTGGCGGAAGGCGTCGACCACACGGTCCACCACCACCGCCCAGCGCGGAAGTGCGGCCTCGACCACGTCGAGGACCGAGCGGTCCTCCGCGTGGATCGCGCGCAACACGTCCAGTGTCGATCCACGATCGATCTCGCGCGTGCGTGGGTTGCGCTCCTCGGTGGTCAGTCCCCGCAGGAGCTCGTACAGACTCCGGTCCTCCAGGATCCAGCCTCCCTGCCGGTTCCGCGTCCGACCCGCTCAGCGCATGACGACGACCCGACCCATGTCGCTGCGCGCACGGCCGGCCGGTCCGCGGACCTCGAGGCGGTAGAGGTAGGTGCCGTTGGCGACCTCGTCGCCCACCTCGTCGCGGGCGTTCCACTCGACGGTGACGGCACGCAGGGTCTCTCCCGTGCCACTGGTCACCTCGTGCGCTTCGAAGAAGTCCGAGGTGTAGACCGTGCGACCGCTGAGATCGTACACGGTCAGCCGTGCGCTCTCCACCGTCCCCTCGACGTGGGCGGTCACGTAGGTCCGATTGGCGAAGGGGCTCGGCACCGGTGTGTGACGAAGCAGAACGGGAGCGTCGCTGGTGGGTGCCGGCCCGTCGGGCTCGGTCACCTGCGTCGGGAGATCGTCCAGGACCAGCGTCAGCGCCCCGATCGACTCCCCCCCGCGCGGCTGCGCGTCGAAGCCCAGGGTCCAGTCGCGCCCTCCGCCCTCGATCGACAGCCCCAGGACGTCGACCCCTTCGAAGACGACCTCGATCTGGTCGCTGGTCAGGTCGACCGGACTGCGGAACTCGATCTCGAGCGCGGTGCGACGCTGCGGGTCGAGTGTGAGCTGCGACGGGTCGTCGAGCTGCTCGCCGTTGGCGAACACCCGGAGATCCAGGCTCACCGGCAAGCGCAGCACGCGCCGCTGCAGTTCCGGATAGGACTCGTCGTAGACGGCGATCTCGACCGTGTAGTCCTGCGGATACACCGGTAATTCGAGTACACGCTCGATGGCGCGGAGATCGGGATCGGCCACTCCGGGCCGGAGGGTCGCGTAGCTGCGGCCACGGTCGTCGGAGACCTCGATGCGATCGACACCCGACTCGTCGACCGCCGCCAGGGTGAAGGTGGCCGTCGAGTCCCCGGCATCGGCCTCGAGCGCAGTGCCGTCACCGACCTCGCTGCCGCCACGCTCCGCCCGCAGGCGCGGCGCGGCCGCGTCGAGTCGCTGCAGTGGATCACCGAGCAGGTTGTACTGCGAGACCATCTCGTCGAAACCGCCGGAGAAGGCCAGTGCGTTCAGCTCGGCCTGCGCGAGCGACTCACCCATGAGCCACTGGCTCCGCAGATCGTCGCCCAGCACGGGGCTGTTGCGACGCGGTTCGCGGAACATGGCTTCGGTGATCAGCTCCATGAAGCGGGCGTTCGGCAGGAGGAATTCGAAGCCACTGCTCCCGTACGTGGCGAGCGCTCCCTTCTGCGGCAGCCGCATCATGGTCTCGCCCACCGCCGGCGTTCCGAAGAGCGTTTCGTCGGCCTGGCAGAAGTCCGAGATGTGGCACCCCATTCCGAAGAACAGATAGGGCCTGCCCACGTTCGTGAGCTGGTCGCCCTTGTCGGCCGCGATGCGGACGTCGGTGAGGAAATTCTCGTGGCCGAGCAGATTGAAGTTGGCGTGGCCCTGGTAGCTGACCATGAGCCAACCGTCGCTCAGCAGGTCCTCGAACTGACTGCGGTGGTTCGCCTCGTATCCCTGCCGGACCGTGTTCAGATCGGCACACTGAGCGCCCCCCCGGAACTCGGCGGTGAAGTCGTCCAGGTCGAGGAACTGTGCGATCAGGGTGCCGTCGAGCGGACCCGAGGCACGGCGCGATGCGTTCTCCTGACTGTTCGCGAACTCGCGCTCTCCCGGTTGCAGGCAGTAGGTCGATCCCCCCACGCCCCCGAGGTACGAATCGGTCGAGTAGGCGTCGTCGGCCACCCACAATGTGCGACGGCGCCACTCGTCGTCGGCGGAGGGCTGCTCGTAGGCGATGATCTTGTCGATCATCGTCCGCAACTCGTCGACGTCACCGGCCGGGAGTCGACCGATGACGATGTCCGAGGTCTGGCGCAGGTTGCTCGGGTACGAGCCACCGGTGTAGCCGAACACGCCGTACCACTTGTCCGAAGCCAACAGCTCGTTGCCGTCGAAGTTCTGGATGTGCATGCTGATCGGCACACGATTCGGGGATCCACGCCCCGTCACCATGCGCGCCTCCTCGCCCGCGTCTCCCATCAACACGAGTGCGCGCGCGTCCCACTGCAGGTAGGCGTACTCGGCCAGGTCCCGGATCGCGGCCGGCGATTGCAGTCCGCCCGAGAAGTGATCGTAGATCTGCTCGTGATCGATGTAGGCGAAGTTCCAGTCGCGCCCGCCGACACGATCGCGCCGGAAGTCGATCCATCGCTCGGCCTCGCTGCGGAACTCCTCGGGCCCCACCACCAGGACCTGCACGTCGTCGATGGTGTCGAACAGGTCCGCCACCGTGTCCCGTTGCAGGGTCGTCACCTGCGGAACGTCGAGACGTGCCGCCGCCAGGAAGCGCTTCGTCTGGCCGGGCGCCTGGTCCAGACGGGCCTGCAGGACGAACCCGTCGCCTTCGGACACGAGGCCGTTCGCCGGCAGGGTCACGATGCGCGGTAGGTTCGGATCGCTCACGTCGAAGAGCAGGACCTCGTCGCGGCCGAAGCCCGGGATCCGCACGTCGTAGGGCTGCCCCCCCGTCGGCAGGGTGAAGTCGAGTCGATTTCCGAATGCCCGATAGGTCGCCGGATACTCGAGTTCCACCTCGCCGAAGTAGGCCGACAGGAACGAGTTCGGAACCCCCTCGCGGCGCATGCGGAAGAGCCAGGCCCCGTTCTGGAGCGGCGCGCTCTCGACCTGGCGCTCGAACTCGACCAGACCTCCGTTGGCCGCGGCCAGCAGTCGGGTTCCGAGGTCGATCTCGATCGCACCGTCCTCGCTCCGCAGCGCGAACGAGTACGAATCGGAAATGTTCTGGAACCGGGCAGCGGTCCACCGCACGACCAGGTCGCTGCCGGGAACCGGGTTCACGAACCGGATCGAGCCGAGCGCCTCCTCGACCTCGCGGCCGTCGTTCCAGTGGTAGCGCTCGAGGTCGAGGCGGAAGGGATCCTCCTGATACCCACGGTCCTGCTCGAAGTGCTCGACACGCGTGTACCGGGTCGCCGGATCGTTCCCGGTGTAGGTGCCGGCCGACACGCTCTGCATGCGCGCCCACCCTTCTGCGGGCGGCTCGGCGGCCAGCAGGAAGTACACGTTGTCGCTGTTGTAGTGATCCGGTCGACCCGGCGTGGCGCGCGGACCCCCGGTCGCGCTCCCCCATCGCGCGGCCTCGTCCTCGACGGACAACCCGTAGAACACGATCTGATCGCGCGGATCGAGCGGGGCCGACGGGTCGACGTCGTCACCGGCGAAGTGCACGGGAACGTCGATCACCAGCGGAGCGGGGTATCCGGGCTCGTCCGGTGTCGACGGGCGCAGCTTGACGAGCCGCAACTGCCGGCGTGCGATCGTGGCGGGCAGACCGCCTTCTTCGAGCAGCGCCGCGCCGATCACCCGGCGCACTCCGGTCTGCGAGACCTTCAACCGGATCGGATCGGCGATCAGTGTCGCCGCGTCGAGGACCGCTCCGTCCTGCGCTGCACGACGGAGCATCGCCTCTTCCATGGAACGACGCTTCTGCTCGAGGCGCGGCGGCAGCGTTCTCCAGGTGCCGGCCACTTCGGGGTTCAGCACGACGGCCGCAACGGTGGATTCGACCCGGCCCGGTTCGGGCCGGGCGATTCCGCCGCGTCCGAACTCGACGGTCAGCTCGAGGGTCCGCGCGATCTGCAACGCACCGGTACCCGCATCGTAGAGCACGGGATCGACCCGGAGAGCGGCCAGCCGCTGACGGCGCGTGAAACTGGGCCGGCCGAGGCGCGCGACGTCGCCCCGGGCGGTCCGGAAGGATCCGTAGCCCTCCCCCTCGCGCGCGATCTCGCGCAGACGCGGCTCGCCGGGAAGCGGGTCGGGAACCGGCTCGGGAACCGGGGCGGGAACCACGCGCCCGGGATCGAGGGTTTCGAGATCCAGCCGGTCGATCCGGACTCTGGCCTCGCCCTCGGGCGGCAGCGCGATCCAGCGCGCGGCGCGCGGCAGGACCGGTTGCCCCGGATCGCCGATCCCCGGCGCGCCGGGGATCTCGACCGCGATCCAACGCTGGTCGGGCCCCAGGCCCCGGACGACCTCCTCACCCGCCACGTCGATACGGAGCCGGAGTCGCTGCTCGGAACTCTCGAGCACCGTCCACTCCACCTCGGCGCCCACCGGCGCCGCTACCATCAGACTCGCCAGAACGAGCCAGGAAACCGTAGATCGATGCAATCGCATGACGACGTCCACGCCACGGGAGGCAGAGAGGGGAACTGGGGACGGGCGCAGCGTGGGGACGGGCATCCCCGACGATGGTTGGCGGAACAAGCTTACGTTCGAAGCGCGGGAGGGTCAACCGCACCCCACCGATCCCGGGGCGTACAACGACGAAGGGTCCGGCCGATGGCCGGACCCTTCGGGATCAGAACCACGAGTGTCCCGTCGGTCACTCGGAGCCGAACTGTGCCTTCATGCCGCCCCAGCTACCCTCGTCGGTGTCGACGCTGGTGCTGAGTCGCAGGTTACCGAAATCGGTGAACCTTCGGATGCACTTCGTCGGACCGGTCGCGGTGGAGCACTCGTTGATGGCCAGCCACTCGACCCAGGTCGGGGTGTCCGCCGACGGATTGGCCACGATGCCCACCTCTGCGAGCTGCGTGCCGTCCGTGGGCGACGTGAAGAGGCCGGTGAACGTCACCAGCGCGCGGGGAGTGCTGTCGGCCGGGACGTTCTGACCGGTGCCCACGACGTAGTCGAACACGGGAGCGGCCTTGGCCCCGATGTCGATCGAGACCGGAGTGGCCACCTGGTTCAGAACGAACATGCTGGCCGGAACGGTCACGCGTGCCTCCCAGGCACTCATCCCGTTCGTGGCATTCTGACCGGGCTCGCCGATGGCCGAGAAGTCGATCTCGGTCACGAGATAGAACTCGAACTGCCCGCCCGGAGCAATGTTCTGGAGAAAGTCGACCTGCTGTTCGGGGTCTGCGCTCAGGTACAGACTACCGAAGTCGACATCCCCGAAGGTCTCAGACTGCGCCTGCGCAGGGACCGCCAAGGCACCTGCGATCAACAGCGCAAGGGTGGCGATCGCGATTCGCTTCATGCTCTGTCCTCCTCGAAGTACCCCGGGACGACCGGAGCACTCGTGGCATTACGCACTGGCCTTCCGATGCCCATCAGTCGGCGCAGGTGCTCGCTGGATATCGTCTGCGGGTCGAGGGCTGGGCCGGTGCGAGAACCGGCGACCCGGGCACAGTGCCCACGAGCCCCAAGGGAATAGGCGGACACGCCGTCGGCGTCAAGTCCAATTCCCGAGGACCCGACCCCGGAAACCCGCCCTGATTTCCGGACCTTCGGAGAATACGAACATCCGGCGCCGATTGAAAGGGGCAGGAACGATCGACCGGCCCGGGAATCCCCGGAGGCCCGTGGGGAGCAACGAGGAAGGGCACCCCACCGGGGCGCCCTTCTCCGTCCATGGCAATGGACCGTTCGGACTTCGGACGCGGCCTAGAAGCGCGCCTTGACCTCACCGAAGCTGCTGCTCTCGGTGTCGACCGGGCCGGTCCCGGTGGCGTTCAGGATCAGGCACCCGTCGGGGTAGATGTCGCCGCCGTTGGTGGCCACGCCGAAGGGCGAGATCTGGTTGTTGCAGTCCGAGAAGCCCGGAGGGCTCCCGAAGTCGTCGAACGAGCTCGGGGTGCTCCCGGTGACGCAGAGCGGGCTGTCGGCCGGAATCGCCGTGGTGCCCAGCAGGTTCAGCTGGACCAG